>JAABUQ010000780.1_pt1 | contig 73687 bp, 67 predicted proteins | sample 5560001 | NCBI WGS metagenome assembly JAABUQ01 (sample SAMN10711888, study PRJNA513371) | rock metagenome | isolation source: Antarctica rocks | place: Antarctica: Victoria Land, Finger Mt nord | collected 2015-12-18 | reverse complement strand
GAGGCGAGCTTGAGCACCAAGGCGATCAGTGCGTCGCGATCCAGGGCGGACAGGTCGGTTGCGTTCATAAAGACCAACGTAAGCGTGACGCTCAACCAGGGCAAGAGGGGCGCTAATCAGTTACGCGATGGCCGGCGAAGAACCAAGAACAAAGTCTGACCCCCGGTCCCTCAATGACCCCCGGTCCCTCAAAGTCTGACCCCGGTCCCTCAAGTCTTTAGCGTCGCACCTTGGGCCTGTCCTCCGACGGACTCTTGCGATTGGAATCCGTCGTTGCCGGATCTTGCCGCATGAATACAGACGGCCAGTGGAGAATGAGCGCGACAAATTCAATACAAATGAGAAATAAAAAAACCTGTGCACTTTCGAGAACTCAATCCGAAGAGATTTTTCTAGGTAAATATACCAGAACCACATATACCAATTAATATGAGCAATTATTACGAAACATACGAGTAAGTTAAAAATAAAGTTCTTGCGCGCACCAGGCTTATCAAAAACAGTGATCAAGAAGGCTAGACTCATAGGTGAATTTGCGTAAAGTAGCGAGAGGAGAAGCCGAGGGTCATCCCCACCCCTCCGCAAAATAAGAGCGGCCATGGCGGCTAGGAACGCGAGATCCAACGTGAGAATCATGAACTGTCGGATAGTAAATTGTAGCTTCATTCCCACGCGTCGAATCCTCCGAAGAGGTCGCGAATGCGACAGAAAAGAATTCCGCTCGACGGATTACGAAGGGACGAATAAGGCGAACGGGAAGAGCGGAAACCATACGTCGAACATGGTGCCCCCTTGCGTTGGATCGAGAACGCCGGGATGACTCCTCGTGTCCCGGGGTGCGTTCGTCCCTCACGCGGGTTTCTTGGCGATCCGAGGGCGGCCGGGCCGGATCGGCGGCCGGTCAGGTCCGCAGGGTGGCCTCGAACCGGCGGGCGCAGGTGGCGACGATCGACCGGACGGCCTCCTCGACCTCGTCGCCGGTGAGGGTCCGGTCGGCGTGGCGGAACCGGAGGCCGAAGTGGAGGCTCTGGTACCCCTCGGGGACGTTGCCGCCGCGGAAGGCGTCGAGGTAGACGATCGACTCGAGCGACTCTCCCCCCGCGCCGCCGACGGTCCCCGCCAGCTCCGACCAGGGGAGCGACTCGGGGACGACCAGCGAGAGGTCGCGGGCGACCGCCGGGTACGGGGGCAGCGGCCTGTATCGCGGCACGAGGTCGGCGCGGTCCTGGAGGACGTCGAACGCCAGCTCCGCGGCCGAGCACGCCCCGCGGAGTTCGAACGCCCGGACCGTCTCGGGGTGGATCTCGCCGAGGAGGCCCAGCCGGTGTCCGGCCAGGAGCAGCTCGGCCGACCGGCCGGGGGCGAACGTCGGCACGCTCGCCGGCCTCGTCACGAGGTCCCCCTCGGCGTGGAACCGGCCGAGCAGGCCCTCGACGACCCCCTTCATCCCGAGGAAGTCGAGCCCGGCGACCAGGGCGAGCCTCGTCCGCTCCTCGGGGAGGTCCCGGCCCGCGCGCGGGAGGTAGACGTTGGCGATCTCGAACAGGTCGGCGTCGGGGTTGCCGCGGGCCTCGTTGTGCTGCCGGGCCGCCAGGAGGCTCGGCACCAGGCTCCTCCGCAAGGCGTTCTCCCGCTTGCGGGTCGAGTGCTCGACCCGGATCGGCGGACCGGACTCCTCCGGGTCGAGCGGGGCGGCCAGCTCGTCCGCGACGAGGCTGTAGGTCGCCGCCTCGTCGAACCCGAGGCCGATCAAGGTCCACCGCGCCTCGGCCTCGACGCGCTCGCGGGGCGACCGAGGGGCGCTGGTGAGCGGGACGGGGCGGTCCTCGGGGATCTGGTCGTAGCCGTGGACCCGCGCCACCTCCTCGATCAGGTCGATCTCGCGCTCCAGGTCGCTCCGCCAGCTCGGCGGGACGAACGCCGGCGCCTCCGGCGATCCGCCCGCGTGGACCAGCCCCAGCGCCTCCAGGATCCGGACGACCGCGGCGGGGTCGATCGCGATCCCGAGGACCCGGAGGATCTGGCCGAGCCGGAGCGTGATCGCCGGCCGGCCGGGGCGGGGCGTGGCCACGTCGACGACCCCCGGGCGGAGCGTCCCGCCGGCCGTCTCCAGGATCAGCTCGGCGCACCGACGGCTCGCCCACTCGGTCGCCTCGGGGTCGAGCGGGCGCTCGAACCGATAGCTCGCCGCGCTGAAGAGGCCGAGCGCGCGGGAGGTCCGCCGGACCGACATCGGGTCGAACTGCGCGGCCTCGATCAGGACGTCGGTCGTCGTCGCCGAGACCTCCGAGTCGGCCCCGCCCATCACCCCGGCCAGGCCGACGGCCCGCTCGTCGTCGGCGATCGCCAGCATCTCGGGCGACAGCTCGTACGTCCTGTTGTTGATCGCCACGAGCGACTCGCCGGCCCGCGCCCGGCGGACGACCAGGCGACGGCCCGCCAGGCGGTCGAGGTCGTACGCATGCAGCGGCTGGCCGCATTCGAACATGACGTAGTTCGTCACGTCGACCACGTTGCTGATCGGCCGGACGTCCAGCGTCTCGAGCCGCTTGCGGAGCCAGAACGGGCTCGGGCCGACCTTCACGCCCGTCACCGCCCGCGCGGTGAACCGAGGGCAGAGGTCGGGGGCCTCGACCGTCACGCCCGTCAGCGACTCGACCGGGGCGCCCGAGGCGGGGGGCTTCGGGTCGGGGAACCTCGCCGGGCGGTCGAACAGGACGCCGATCTCGCGCGCCACGCCGAGGTGCCCGAGGCAGTCGGGGCGGTTGCTCGTGACCTCCAGGTCGATCGCGAGGTCGCCGCCGACGTCGGCCGTCGACTCGTGGTTCAGCCCGGCCAGCGCCAGCCGCTCGGTGAGGGCCTCGACCGGCATGTCGAGGCGGAGATACGCGGTCAACCAGTTCCAGCTGACGATCATCGGGGTGGGATTCCCAGCGTCGGGGTCGGGCCGTGCGTCGCGACGGCTCAGCCGGGCCCGTCGGCCTCGGGGGCGGCGGCGGGGCGTCGGCCGAGGCGGGACCAGGCGAGGTAGACGGGCAGGCCGGTCAGGGCGATCAGGAAGCCGATCCCCGAGACCTTGGGGGAGAGGTACACGAAATTCACGATCAGGAACGCCGCCAGGGCGATGTAGATCCACGGCGTCACCGGATAGCCGAATGTCCGGTACGGCCGGTCGGCCGAGGGCCGCCGCATGCGGAAGACGATCACCGAGGCGACCATCAGGGTGTAGAAGGCCAGGTCGACCGGGATGATGTAGGCGAGGAGCTGGTTGTAGAGGTTGCCGTACCGCGGCTTGCCCGCCTCGGTCACGCCGTCGACGGTGATCGGCAAGGCCAGCGCGGCGGCCCAGATCCCCTGCGCGACGAGGGCGAAAGCCGGGACGTGGCGGTCATTGGTCGTCCCGGCCCGTCGGAAGAACAGGCCGTCGCGGGCCATCGCGTAATAGACCCGCGCCCCGGAGAGGATCAGGCCGTTGACGCAGCCGAAGGTCGAGACCAGGATCGCCGCCGCCATCAGCCTCGCGCCGAACCGGGGGAAGAGCGCCTGCATCGTCGCCGTGCCGACCCGGTCGTCGGCCGCCTTCCGGATCTCCTCCAGCGGCAGGGTCAGGACGTAGGCGGCATTGGCCAGCAGGTAGAGGACGACCACCGTCCCGCAGCCGTAGAGCAGGGCCCGCGGGAGGGTCCGGCCGGGGTCGCGGACCTCGCCGCCGGTGAAGGTGACGCTGTTCCACGCCGTCTGCGAGAACAGCGGCCCGACCATCGCCTTGCCCAGGACCATCGCGAACCCGAGGGCCCCGGCGGCCGGCAGGCCCAGCTTCAGGCCTTCGAGGCTCCAGCCGTTGGACTCGGGATGCCACCAGGACGACGACCACGCCGCCGCCATCGGGTTCTTCGCGTGGATCAGGCCGACGACGATCAGGCCGATCAGGGCGGCCGTCTTGGTGAACGTGAACGAGTTCTGGATCAGCGACCCCATCCGGAGGCCCCGGGTGTTCACGGCGGTCAGGACGGCGATCAGCAGGACCGCCACGAGCTGCTGCGTCGACAGGCTGACCGCGTAGCCGCCGAGGTGGATCGGCTCGACGAGGTAGCTCGACGCGTCGACCTCCGGGACGAGGACGTTGAGGAACTTGGCGAAGGCGACCGCCACCGCCGCGATGGTCCCGGTCTGGACGACCAGGAAGGTCGACCAGCCGAAGACGAAGCCGATCGAGGGGCCGTACGCCTCGCGGAGGAAGACGTACTGGCCCCCCGCGCGGGGGATCATCGCCGCGACCTCGGCCGAGCAGATCGCGCCGGTGATCGTCAGGAGCCCGGCGAGCGACCAGGCGACCATCAGCCAGCCGGGGGAGCCGAGGGTCCGGGCGACGTCGGCCGAGGTGAGGAAGATGCCCGACCCGATCATCGACCCCATGACGATCATCGTCGCGTCGAACCCGCCGAGCCCGCGCTCGAGCCGGGGCGGCGGGGCGGCCATCGAGGCCGGGGTGGCGGTCGAGGTCGCGGGCGGGTCGGCCTCGCCTGAGATCATCGGGTGCGCTCCGGGTCGATCGGGCGGGGGCCGGTCAGGAGGCCTGCTGGAGGAAGGCCTGGACGTCGGCGATCGCCCCCTGGATCGTGTCGCGCCGCCAGGCCGTCAGGGCGCTGTCGAGGGCGCGGGTGAGGTGGTTCACGAGCGAGGTCGCCGCCGCGGCGGGGGACTCGCCCTCGGCGCGGATCTCGGGGAAGTCGCGGTGATGGACCTGGGTCTGGTCGGCCTGACCCGACGCGCCGGCGGTCACGATCACCTTGGAAGGTTCGGGGGCCATGCGACTCGCCTCACAAGTAGGTTGGGCCGGGGAGAGGGACGACGGGCCGCCCCGGGCCGGGGCCGAGGGCATCGCCCTCGGGACGACACCCCGCCACGCCCCGCCGCGGCCGGGCCGGCCGACGGGCCCGCCCGCGCTAGAACTGGGCCAGGAATCGCGCGTCGTTCTGGTAGAGGAGGCGGATGTCGTCAATCCCGTGCCGTCGCATGCAGAGCCGCTCGATCCCGAGCCCGAAGGCGAAGCCGGTCACCTCGTCCGGGTCGTAGCCGACGGCGCGGAAGACGTTCGGGTCGACCATCCCCGCGCCCCCCATTTCAACCCAGCGGTCGCCCCCGTGCCAGAGCATGTCGACCTCGACGCTCGGTTCCGTGAACGGGAAGAAGCTCGGCCGGAACCGGATCTTCACGTCCCGGCCCAGGTAGCTCGTCGCGAACAGGCGGAGGACCGTCTTGAGGTCGGCCATGGTCACGCCCCGGTCGACCATCAGGCCCTCGATCTGGTGGAACATGAACGAATGTGTCGCGTCGACCACGTCGGGCCGGTAGACCCGGCCGATGGCGATCACCCGGACCGGCGGCGGCTGGCCCTCCATCACCCGGACCTGCACCGTGCTCGTCTGGCTCCGGAGCATCGTGCCTTCGGTGATGTAGAAGTTGTCCCGGGGGTCGCGCGCGGGGTGCACCGGCGGGATGTTCAGCGCGTCGAAGTTGTGCCGGACGTCCTCGACCTCGGGCCCCCGCGCCACGGCGAAGCCGAACCGGCCGAACAGGTCGATCAGCTCGTCGGCCGTCTGCGAGAGCGGGTGGCGATGCCCGAGCCGGGGCCGTCGCCCGGGGAGCGAGACATCGAGCCCGCCCGCGACCGCCTCGGGGCGTCCGGCCCGCGCCCGGGCCGCCTCGTGGGCCGCCTCGAGCGCCGCCTTGACCGCGTTGAACCGCTGGCCGTAGGGCCGCTTCGCCGCGGGCTCGAGCGCCTTGAGCCGTTCCTGGGCCGCCTTGACCCGGCCCTGCTTCAGCCCGAGGAACTCGATCCGGGCCGCCTCGACTTCGGCCGCCGTGCCGGCACCGGCGAACGCACCCAGGCCCGCCTCTTCCAGGAGATCCAGCGCGGCGAGGGCCTCGGAGGCCGGATCGGGCAGGCTCATGGACGTCCCCGTCGGGATCGCGGTGGGAAAATCAGGCGCCGACGCGCCCCGGGCCGCCCGGGAGGTCGCGGGGCGGCCCGTCGGGCGGGGGTCGGGCGATCGCGGTGGCGTCCGGGCGCGGCTCAGGCCGTCTTCGCCCGGGGACGGGCGGCGAGGGCGGCGTCGAACTTGTCGAGCTCGGCGCGGACCAGGGCGACGATCGCGTCGAACGTCTCGACGTCGAAGATCGCCAGCTGCGACAGGCTCTTGCGGTCGAGCCCGACGTTCGCCAGCCGGAGGCCGTGGATCAGCCGGCTGTACCGGAGCCCGCGCATCTCGGCGGCGGCGGTCAGCCGGATGATGAACAGCTTGCGGAAGTCGCGCTTCTTCGCCCGACGGTCGCGGAAGGCGAAGACGCCGGCGCGGAGCAACGTCTCCTTCGCCGACCTCAGGAGCCGGCGACGCCCCCCGACGAACCCTTCCACCTTCTTGAACAGCCGCTTCTTCGCCTTGTTGCGGGCATGGCCCTTCTTCGCACGCATGGTCGGGGACTCTCGATCGGCTCAGGTCGTGATGGGTCGTCTATCGGTCGAGGCGACGGGAGGCGAAGCGGGGCGGTCGGGGCCGGTCTCGCGGCGATCGACCGGGGGGACGCCGCGGCCCGCCTCGCGGGCATGCCCCGGAGGGCCCGCGGCCCGGGGATCGGGCCGGGTCAGGCGGAGGGCTCGGCCGCGGGGGCGATGCCGGCCTCGGCGGCCTCGACCAGCAGGTTGTGCGCGGCCTCCCGGGCGACCTCGACGGCGTCGGGCTGGGTCGACTGCCGGGTCTTCAGGGCGCGACGGAGCCGGTGGGCCTCGGCCGAGACCGTCATCGTCGACTTCTTCCGGAGGCGGCGGATCTGCTTGCCGCTCTTGTGGCTGTTCAGGTGCGACGACCCGGCGCGCTTGTGGCTCACCTTGCCGGTGGCCGACACCTTGAACCGCTTCTTCACTCCCTTGTGGGTCTTGAGCTTGGGCATCGCGGACCGACCTTCTTGCGGCTGGAGACGTTGCGGCGTGGTGGCGGCCGAGGCGGGCCCGCGCCGCGGGGCCTCCCGGGGTCGGCCGAGTCGATCACTCTAGCAAACGGGGGCACGACCCGCCAACGGCAATTTCCGCCCCCGGCGGCGGAATCGATGCGGACGGACCCGACGACCCGAGGCCGAGGGACCGGCCCCCGGCCCGCCACCCGGCCCGGCGTCAGGGCGCCACGACCCCCGCCCGGGGCGCCACGATCGCCGTCATCCGCTTGCCTTCCATCGACGGGGTCTTCTCGACCTTGGCCACGTCGTCCAGCGCCTGGAGCACTTCCATCATGACCTTCCGGCCTTCGTCGATGTGCGCCAGCTCGCGCCCCCGGAACAGGACGTTGACCAGGACCTTGTCCTTGTGCTCGAGGAACTCGCGCGCCCGCTTGACCTTGACCTCGATGTCGTGGTCGCCGGTCTTGGGCCGGACGCGGATCTCCTTGACCTGCACCTGGTGCTGCTTCTGCTTCGAGGCCCGCTTCTTCTGCGAGTACTTGAACTTGCCGAAGTCCATGATCTTGCAGACCGGCGGGCGCTCGTTCGGGGCGACCTCGACGAGATCCTGGCCGGCCTCGCGGGCCGCCTCGAGGGCCTTGCCCGTCGGCATCACGCCGAGCATCGCTCCCTCGGCGTTGATCACCCGGACCGGGGAGATCCGGATCTGCTCGTTGACCCGCATCCCGCGCTCGGCCTGGGGGGAATTGCGGTCGTTGCGATCGTTGGGACCGATGGCGTCCTCCTCGGGGACGTGGGTATGGGGCCTCACCGCAATCGGGGCAAGCCGGCCGTCCGATCCTCGGGCCGTTTCCCCCGAACGATCCCGGCTCCCGCCCCCGCGGCGGGGCCGTCGTTAGTCGCAGAGGCAACCCTGATGTTTAACGAGTCTTTCTCAAATCTGTCAAGCCATTCTCGCACGTTGGCCCGGTTTTCGCCCCGGACCCCAGCAACTGGGCGGGCCCGCCATCGAGCCGGACCCCACCTCGCCCGCCCTGGCGCGGCCGGCCGCGGGGAGACGCCACTCCCTCGGCATGGCATAATCGCGGCGGCGAGGGTCGGCACGGGCCGACCTTCCTCGTCGAGAGCGACCCCTGCGAGGCCCTCGATGCCGATGGATCCGAAGGCCCGCGCCCTGCTCGATGCCCTCGCCGCGAGGGGGGCCGCGCCGTTCCGGGGGCAGGCGGTCGAGGCCGTCCGGGCCTGGCGCGAGCGGCAGGCCGAGGGGCTGCCGATCGCCGTCACCCCGGTGGGCTCGATCGCCGACCGGACGATCCCCGGCCCCGCCGGCCCGATCCCCGTCCGGATCTACCGGCCCGAGGGCCGGGGCCCGTTCCCGATGCTCGTCTATTTCCACGGCGGCGGGTTCACCATCTGCAGCGTGGTCACGCACGACCCGATCTGCCGGGCCCTCGGCGCGTCGAGTGGCGGCGTGGTCGTCTCGGTCGGATACCGGCTCGCTCCCGAGCATCAGTTCCCCGCCGCGACCGACGACGCCCTGGCCGCGACCCGGTGGGCCGCCGACCACGCCCGCGAGGTCGACGCCGACCCCGCCCGCCTGGCCGTCGCGGGCGACAGCGCGGGTGGGACCCTGGCGACGGTGACGGCCCTCCGGGTCCGCGACGAGGGAGGGCCTCGCCTCTCGGGGCAGGTGCTGATCAACCCCGTCACCGACTCGCACGCCTCGCCCCTGCCCTCGTATCGCGAATTCGCCCTCGGCTGCGGCCTGACGAGCGACACGATGGACTGGTTCGTCGAGCAATACCTTGCGCATCCGGGCGACGCGACCCATCCCCACGCATTCCCGTCCTGGGCCACCGACCTCCGGGGCCTCCCGCCGGCTCTTGTCCTCACGGCGGAGTTCGACCCGCTCCGCGACGAGGGGGAGCTGTACGCCGCGAGGCTCCGCGACGCGGGCGTCCCGACCATGCTCACGCGGTATGACGGGATGATCCACGCCTTCGTCGGCTACCTGGGAATCCTCGAAGCGGCCGAGCGGGCGGTCGACGAGGTCGGGGCCTGGCTTCGGAACGCCTGGGAAATCGAATGCGCACCCAGGGAGGACTGAGCCTGGGCTCCCGGCGGTGATGCAAAACGCCAGGTCCGGCGCCCCGGGCCTGGCATTTGTGCGATGTCGTCGCTGCACCCCGGACTCCTCGGGGGTCTCGTTCCGCACGCGACCTCGTTCGAAAGCGAGACGGCGGGGACATGGCCCCGCCGTCTCGCTCTATCGATCTCGATCCGTCCGCGTCGATCGGCCCGTCAGACCGTCGGCCCGCCGAGGACGCGGCGACCCAGGATCAGCGAGACCACGAACAGGACGGCGAAGACGAGCAGGAGGAACTTGGCGATGTCGGCAGCCGTGCCGGCAGGTCCGAAGAAGCCGAAAGCACCGGCGATCAAGCTGATGATCGCGAAGATGATGGCCCAACGAAGCATGGGAGACTCCTTCTTCTGGGGGAGGTCGGCGATTGCACGGACGACTCGCATCGAATACGAATCGACGCGGGGGGAACAGGCCCTTGAGGGACTGTGCGGGGTGGGGCCGGGCCCGTCTCCGGGCCCGGCCGGTGGCTCAGCGGGAGCGGAGGGCGAGGCCGACGACCAGGCCGGCGACGAGGCCGACGCCGAAGGCCGCGGCGACCGACTGCCCGGGGTTGTGGCGGACGAGGTCCTCGGCCGACGCGTAGCGATCGCGGACCTGCTCGGAGACCTGGCCGTACCCCTCGCGGAGCCGCTCGCCGGCGTTGTGGGCGAAGTCACCCGCGGCCTGCGCGGCCTGGGCGACCGCACCGCCGCCGTGCGTGGTCAGCTCGGTGAGGAACTTCTCGATCGCATCGCGGGCGACGCCGGTCTTCTGCTGGATCTTGCCCACAAGCTGGTCGACATTGCCGCCGGAGATCTGGAGGTCATCGTCGGTGAGCTGGCCCCACTTCTCCTTGACCTGGCCCTTGAGCTTGTTCCACTGCCCCTGCAGCTCCTGAGCATTGATCGCCATCGTCATCTCTCCTGGATGGGTCATCCGCCGGCACCGCGACCGGCCATGAGCGGTTATCGACTGCAAGAGCAATGCCAATCGTCGCGTGAAAAAGTCTCGAACGGGTCGCTGCCAGGGCTGTCGCGACGCATGGACATAAAAAAACGCCCCCCGAACTCGCTCGGGGGGCGTGGCTGCGGCCTCGTCGGCGTCGGGACGGGGGCCGATCAGGGCCTGGCGTCGCCCGTCTTCTTGTCCTTCTCGGTGATCGTCTTGGTCTCGGAACCGGAGGGGCTCGAAGACTTGACCGTCGTCTCTTTCTTGGTCTCGTCGCCGCAGCCGACGAACGAGCTGGTCACGCCGACCAGGAGGGCCGAGAGGAGGATGCGCTTCATGGGTCGTTCCTCGGTCTGTTGGTGCCGTCTGGACGTTCCACGCCGCCCGGGCGGCACGCGTCGCCCGGGGACGTCGGACGATGATCTCACAGTTGCAACACATGTGCCAGAGGGGCCCGGCGGGCCCGTTAAGGGATTAAGAGTTCTCGGCGGGTAATCGGTTGCCCTGCCCCGGGCACGGCGGGTCATCCCGGGACGGGCCCGGCGGCGGCACGACCCTTGCAACGCCTGGAGGGGTGTTGGGCCTCGCCCCGAGGCTCGGACCGATCCAGGGCACTCCAGATCAAAGGAGCCGCGACGATGCCTACAGGGAAAAAGGGCGGGCAGGGTCAGGGCCACAATCCGCAGAACGGCGGCGTCCGCGACCAGGGCTGGCAGGCCGGCCAGCAGATCCGCGAGGGGGACGGGAACGTCGCCGGCCGGCTCAACGAGGGGATCGAGGTCGCCCGGGATCGCGCCGCGCAGGGCTATCGGCAGGCCGAGGGGGCGATCGCCCGCAACCCCGGGCCGAGCGTCCTGATCAGCTTCGGCATCGGCCTCGGGATCGGCATCGCGCTGGTCCAGCTCCTCGGCCAGGAGGAGGAGAGCTGGACCGACCGCAACATCCGCAACCCGATCCGCGACCTCCAGCTCGACCGTCGGGCCCGCGAGGTCGTCAAGAACGCCCCCGAGCAGGCGCATAACATCGCCGACGCGATCATGAGCCACCTGCCCAACGCGATCCGCAGGCACTTCAGCTGACACCACCCCGGGATGCCGATGCGTCCCGGGCCGACGCGACCGAGGCCGGCCCCCGTCGACGGACGGATCGGGGCGGCCTCGCTCCGTTTGACCGTGGCCCGACGATCGCGGACAATACCGCCGACTTCGGGGCCGAAGAAACGGGCGGGGGGCCGGCGCCTCCCCGCGGCGGCGCATGATCCCTGTCCCGGCGACCACAGGCGGTGACCCGTGCTCAAGAGCTGGCGGGCCTGGGTGCTGATCCTCCTCTTCTTCGGGCCGATCCTCGCCTACACGGGCCTGGGCTTCCTCTGGCTCCTGGACCGGGGCTGGGTCGTGGCCACGGTGGCCGGGTTCTTCTCGTTCGGGACCGGGGTCGCCTTCGCGATCCTCGCGGCCCGGTGGACGAGGACGGCGCGGGAGATCCTGCCGCCGATCGACTGGTCCGCGCCGTCGACCTTCGCGCCCGTCGACCGGGCGGCCTGGGCCCTGGTGCAGGCCGAGGCCGAGAAGGGGGACTCCGTGCCGATGGAGACCCTGAGCGGGGCCGACGTCTACATCGACACCGGCCGCCACCTGGCCAACCGCCTGGCGAAGCACTACCACCCGATGGCCGAGGACCCGATCGACCGGGTCCCCGTGATCGAATTGCTCACGGCGCTGGAGCTGGCGGCGGAGGACCTCAACGGGCTCTGCCGCCAGGTGCCCGGCGGGGACCTGATCACGCCCGGGCACTGGAAGACGGCCGTGCAGGCGGCGAATTACCTGACCCGGGCGAACAACATCTACTCATACCTCCTCCCGCTGTTCAACCCGATCACCGGCCTGCCCCGGCTCGCCTCGCAGCACCTGATGGTCAAGCCGGCGTGGAAGACGATGCAGGGCAACCTGCTGAAGTGGTTCTACCAGGCGTACGTCAACCGGCTGGGGGTCCACCTGATCGAGCTGTACAGCGGCCGGCTGGTGATCGGCGCCGAGCAGTACCGCCGGCTGACCCGGAAGATGGGCCGGGCCCCGATCGAGCCCGCCGGCGGGTCCGGCCCGCTCCGGATCGCCGTCGCCGGGGCGAGGGACTCGGGCCATGCGAAGGTCGTCGGGGTCTTCCGCGAGGCCGGGTCGAAGGACGAGGGGGGTGGGGGCCACGTCGTCCTCGCCCGGCTGAAGGGGGCAGGCGTGCCCGGCGAGGCCCTCGACCGGCTGATCGGGGCCGACTGGGTCGAGGTCCACGGCTACACGGCCAAGCCGGACCGCGAGTCGGCCCGCGACCGGTCGACCCGTCGCGACGCGCTGGGGGAGGCGACCGACGTCGACCTGCTGGTCCTGGTCATCGACGATCGGAGGGGGACGCTCGCGGCCGACGCGGCCTTCGCCGCCGACTGGGACCGCTGGTACGTCGAGCGGCCGACGCTCGAGCGGCCGCCGGTCCTCGCGGCGATGATCACGGCCGACGGATCGCGGCTGGAGGCGGCCCGGTCGGTGCTCCCGCCGACGATCGGCCAGGTCGTCGCCCTCGACCCGTCGAGGGACAGCCCGGTCGACCTGGCCGCCGCGCTCCTGCCGGCGATCGCCGCCGAGCTGCCGAGGGCGGAGCGGGCCTCGATCCTCCGGCACCTCCACCACCTGTCGACCCGGTCGTCGGCGGGCCGGCTGGTCCGCCAGGTCGGCGAGCACGGCAGGACGCTCCTCGGCCGGCTCCGCAGGCCGAAGCCCCCCGAGCCGCCGGCCGCCGACCAGGCGTCGGGACGGCCCGAGGTGCCGACGAAGGCCTAGAAACGCCCGGCCCCGGACCGCCGGGCAACGGATTGCCGGCATCCGGCGAATGGCTGCCCTTCACCGGTCTGGATCTGCCCGGAACGTTCGGGCCCCGGCCTTGGCACCCCGATTGCTAAGTCGTGGACCGGTAAGAGCGGGCGGACGTGAGCCGCCCGCGGTCGATCCGGCCTTCCCGACCGAGGGACGCAACGTGGCGACGGCTACCACCAGCGATGTTGACGAGATCCGCCGCAAGATGGCGAGGATCCGCCGCGAGCTCCACGAGGACGTCCGCGGGGTGGTCGAGAGCGCCGAGGAGGCCGCCGACTGGCGGCACTACATCCGGACCTATCCGTGGGCGGCCGCCGGCGCCGCCGTGCTCATCGGCTACCTGATCGTCCCGGGCCGCCGCAAGGCCGCGATCGAGTCGGACGAGGTGGCCAAGGCGGTCGCCGAGAAGCTGCCGGAGGTCGTGCCGACGATCGCCCCGATCGCGCCGGCCCTCGAGGTCTCGCCGAAGGGGCGGGGGCTGCTCGGCTCGGCGTTCGGCATGCTCTGGCCGATCGCGTGGAAGGCCGTGCAGAACTACGGGACGCACTTCGTGTCGAACTGGATCGCCCAGCAGCAGCAGGACCAGATGACGCGGATGATGGCCTCGGCCGGGATGGGCCCGGACCCGCACCAGCAGGGGCCGGGCCCGCAGCCGCAGGCCCCGCCCTATCCGCAGGCCAGGCCGCAGCCGCAGCCCTCGCCCTACCCGCGGCCGGGCTCGACCGGCGGACCGTCGGGCCCGTTCGGCGTCCGGGGTTGAGCGTGCTCGAATCGAGATCGACGGCCGAGACCGGGCCGGGGCCAGCCCCCGGCCCGACGGGGGTGGAGCGATGAGCGGACCGAATCCGGCCGGCACGGCGGCACTGGCGACCCCCGCGGGCGAGGGGGCGAAGGACCGGGCGCTCGAGGCCGTGGCCTCCGCCCGGGAGTCGATGAGCAAGGGGACGCGGGCGATCTCGGACTACATCGGCAAGCAACCGGCGCGGGCCCTCGGCATCGCGCTCGGACTGGGGGTCCTCCTCGGATGGGTTATCAAACGACGATGAGCCGCGGGCTCCGGTTCCGCAAGCCCGAGGGGGTGCTCGGCAACCTCACCGGCCTCACGGGCGACATCGCGACGCTTGCCGAGTTGCAAGCGAAGCTCGCCGCGGTCGACCTCAAGGATACGGTCGGCCGCGCGACCTGGCCGGGGGTCGTCCTGGTCGTCTCGGCCGTCCTCCTGGTGGCGACGCTCCCGGTCCTGCTGATCGGCCTGGCCTTCGCGCTGGCCTCGGCGCTGGCGATCAGCCAGGCGGCCGCGCTCCTCCTGACGGGGGGGATCTTCGCCCTCGTCGCGGCCGTCGGCGGCACGGTCGCCGCCCTCCGGTTCCTCCGGAGCTTCGAGAGCTTCCGCCGCTCCCGCGAGGAGCTGGTCCGCAACGTCAGCTGGATCCGGACGGTGATCACCCAGAGCGGCAAGACGGTCCACAGGCCGCAGGCGTGAGCACGGTCGAGCCGACGGCCGGGCCGGCCGGGCCGTCAGCCGCCTTCGACGTCGACCCCCGGGCCCGGGCCGCCCTGATCCTCAACCCCAGGGCCCGCCGGGGCCGTCGGGCGGTGGCCGCGATCGTCGCCGCGCTGCTCGACCGGGGCGTGGACCTCCGCCGGGTCGTCCACGCCCGGACCTTCCGGCGGACCGGCCTGGCCGTCGACCGCCTGCTGGCCGAGGGGGTCCGCCGGGTGATCGTGGGCGGGGGCGACGGGACGGTCGGCTCGGTGGCCGCCCGGCTCGCCGGCGTCAACGACGCCGTCCTCGGGGTGATCCCGCTCGGGACTGCGAATGACTTCGCCCGGACCCTGGGCATCCCCAAGGCGCTCGACCGGGCGGTCGAGGTCGCCGCCGGCCGGCACGCCCGGGCGATCGACCTGGCCCGCGCCAACGACGCCTATTTCCTCAACGTGGCGAGCGTCGGGATGTCGGTCGCGGCGACCCGCCAGCTCTCCGCCCGGCTCAAGCGCTGGCTCGGGCCGGGGGCCTACGTCCTGGCCGGGCTCCGCGCCTTCCTCGACCACGCCACGTTCCGCGCCCGGATCGAGACGCCCGGCGAGTCGACCGAGACCCTGGCGCACCAGATCGTCGTCGGCAACGGCCGGTTCTACGGCGGCGGCGTCCTGGTCGCCCGGTCGAGCACCCTCGACGACGGCCTGCTGGCCGCCTACGCGCTCGGCGCCGGCGGGAGGTGGCGGCTGCTCCACACGGTCGCCCTGCTCCGGCTCCAGATCCCGCTCGACCGGCCCGGCGACTTCTTCGTCCGGGCCCCGACGCTCACGGTCGCGACCGTGCCGAGGCTGGGGGTGAACCTCGACGGCGAGGTCCGGACGTCCACCCCCGTCGTCTTCCGCGTCGTCCCGGCGGCGCTGAGGGTCCTCGTCCCGGCGGAGTAGGCGAGGACCCTGGCCCCACGACGACGGGTCAGGACGAAGGCTTCTCGACGACGTCCGCGACGACCTGGCCGAGCTTCTGCGGCGAGATCTGGGGCGAGACGTCGGCCCAGGAGACGATCCCGACGAGCTGGTCGGACGCGTCGACGACGAGGAGCCGGCGGACCGCCTTCGAGGCGAAGGTCGACTCGATCTCCTCGGCCGTCGCGTCGGACCGGACGGTGTGGACGCCCGTGGTCATGATCGCCGAGACGGGCAGGTCGATCAGCGCCCCGCCGTGGTCGAGCAGGGCGAGGGCGACGTCGCGGTCGGTGAGGATGCCGACCGGCTTGCCGTCCTCGCTCACGGGGACGGCGCCGCAGTCGGCGTCGCGGAAGATCATGACGGCTTCCAGGACCGTGCTGAAGGACGAACAGGTCCGGGGGGCCGGGGTCATCAGCTCGGCGGCGGTCGGCATCGGCGGGCTCTCCGGTGGATCGGGCGTCATCGATCGTCGAGGCGGCGATCCCGGGTGCAAGTTCCGCGCCACGGGCCGGCGGCCCGGGCCTGTCATGAGGACTTGAACGGATATTTGTCGATCTCGTACTGGCTGATCTTGCCCGAGACCGACCGCCGCGAGAGCCCGCAGAGCTCGGCGCAGCGGCCGACGTTGCCCCGGCTCTTCTCGAGCGCCTTGGTGATGTACTCGCGCTCGATCTGCTCGGTCGCCTTCTGGAGGTAGTACGGCAGGGGGTGCGTCAGGTCGATCTCGAACCGGGGCTTCTCGTCGGCCGTCGCCGCGACGACCCGGCCCGGGAGGTAGTCGGGCTGGATCGTGTCGCCGATCGAGGTGACCGCGGCGCGCTCGACGGCGTTCTCCAGCTCGCGGATGTTGCCCGGCCATCGGTACGCGAGCAGCCGCTCCATCGTCTCGGGGGCGACCTTCTTCGGGGCCTCGGTCGACCGCGCGTACTTGTTCAGGAAGTGGGTGACCAGCAGCGGGATGTCCTCGGGCCGGTCGCGGAGCGGCGGGACGTCGATCTTGATCACGTTCAGGCGGTAGAAGAGGTCCTCGCGGAACTTCCCCTCCTTGACCATCGCCTCCAGGCTCTTGTTCGTCGCGGCGACGACCCGGATGTCGACCTCGATGCTCTCGTGCCCGCCGACCCGCTCGAACTTGCGCTCCTGGAGGACGCGGAGCAGCTTGGCCTGCATCGCGGGGGAGATGTCGCCGATCTCGTCGAGGAAGATCGTCCCCTTGTCGGCCAGCTCGAACCGGCCCTTGCGCCGGGCGTCGGCCGAGGTGAACGCCCCGCGCTCGTGGCCGAACAGCTCGGACTCCAGCAGGCTCTCCGGCAAGGCCGCGCAGTTGATCGCGATCAGGTTGCCGTGCCGGTCCTCGCTCGCGTAGTGGACCGCCTTGGCGATCAGCTCCTTGCCGGTGCCGGTCTCCCCCTCGATCAGGACCGTGCTCTTGGTCCCGCCGATGTGCCGGACCAGCTCGAAGATCGCGTGCATCTTCGGGTTCTTGCTGATGATGCTGTGGAAGCTGAACCGCTCCTTGAGCTGCTGGCGGAGCTCCAGGACCTCGTCCTGCAGCTCGCGCTTCTTCAGCGCCCGGTCCATGACGATCTGGAGGTTGGTCGGGTCGATCGGCTTGGTGAGGAAGTCGTACGCCCCCAGCCGCATCGCCTCGACCACGCGGTCGATCGAGCCGAACGCCGTCGTGACGATCGTCGTGACCAGGACCCGGCGCTGCGCCACCTCGCGGATCAGGTCCATCCCGCCCATCCCGGGCATCCGCAGGTCGGTGATCAGCACGCTATAGTCCGAGCTCTCCAGCGCCGCGAGCGCCTCCTGACCGCTGGCGACGGCGTCCACACTCAGGGTCTCGGACTCCAGGAGCTTGCGGAGCTGCGTCGTGCTGTACGTGTCGTCATCGACGAGGAGAACTTTCCTGCGCATTCGTGCGAGTCCCACCGGGTTCCGGGAGCGGTTCCGACGGCCCGTCCCGGCCGGGCTCGGGCGTGTCGATGCGCAGGCCCGAGCAAGGCCATTTCCGTCAAGAAGCCGAGTGCGCATCATTCTATCCGCTCGGCCCGCCCACGCCTAGACTCACCATATGCCGGGATAATACAAGCGTACTTAGGAGAAGCCCGTTGCGCGGCGGCCTCGGCTACTCGCGCCGTCCCCGGGCCGTGTCGCGTGGATTGTCGAGGCGGCATCGCCTTTGCAGCCGGTCGAAGTCTGTCGCAATCCGTCCCGATCCCGGCCTCGGCGGCGTGGCCCGGGCGGCGGACTCCACCGAGTTGAGGGCCATGGCCATGGTCGACACCGCACGCGCAGGCTTCCCGCCGGACATGCATCGGGCCGCCGAGTTCCCGGCGATGGGCAGCGTGGAGGGCATGGCGAACGACGTCGTCGATCGGGTGAAGCATTACGCGCAGGAGAAGCCGATCTCGTTCGGCCTCTGGGCGCTGGGGATCGGCTTCGTCCTCGGCTGGAAGCTCAAGCCCTGGTGACCCCGTCGGCGGCGACGCGAGACGAGCCGGCGAGGCACGAGGCCCGGGGAGCCCGGGCCCGATCCCCCGCCCGGCCTCGTCGGACCCGATCGCCTCGGCCCCCGTCCGCCCCACTCGACCGGTGCGCCTGCGATGAATGACGATGCCGTGCGGCAACAGCCCTTGGTCGTGCTGTTCGACCCCGAGTCGCTCGCGACCGAAGCCATGAGGGCGGCCCTCCGTGCCGTCGGTTACGGGTCGACCAGGCTCGGCGACCCCGGGGGAGCCCGGGCCGCGCTCGAGCGGGACTCGCCGGCCGCGCTGGTGATCGTCGAGGGCCGCTCCGGGGCCGACGACGCCGGCCTCGGCCCCGAGGCGAAGGGCCGGGGCATCCCCGTGCTCGGCCTGATCGACGACCTCGGCGACGTCGCCTCCCTCGCGGGCCGCCTCGGCCGGTACGACGCCTGGGCCCACCGCGACGGCCACCCCGCCGAGATCTCGGCCAGGCTGGTCGAGGCCCTCGCGCGCCGCAAAGGCGACGGCGGCGCGGGCCCGGCGAAGTCGGGCCGGCACGACCCGCCGCCGGCGATCGACGTCGGCCTGATCGGCATGATCATCCACGACGTCCGGAACCCGCTCAACGTCATCGGCCTGACCCTCCGCGTCCTGGAACAGCTCCCCCCGGATCGCCGGGCCGACATCCAGGACGACCTCAAATTCCTCCAGGAGAACGCCAACCAGATCGAGCGGCTGATGGTCCTCCTGAGCCACTTCTGCCGCCTGTTCGAGCTCCCCGGGCCGCCCGACCCGATGCCGATCGAGCCGGCCCCGTTCGTCGAGGACATCCTGGCCGAGCGGGCCTACCGGACGACCGAGAAGGCCTACCCCGCCCGGTTCGAGGTCCGAGCCGGCACGCCGGACCGGGTGGTGATCGACCCGGCCCGCACCAAGCTCGCCCTGCTCGCGGCCCTGATGAACGCCGCCGGGGCCGCCGACCGGCCGATCGCCGTCGAGGTCGCCGGCGCGGGGGACCGCTGGACGATCGGGATCGCGGTCGACAAGGCCCCGCCGACCAACGTCGCCCCGTTCGAGGCCCGTCCCGACCAGTTCGAGCGGCTGATCGCCTCGCCCGCCGAGCGCAAGGCCTTCGACCTGGCCATCGCCGCCTGGATCGTCCGCGGCCTCGGCGGCTCGGTCCGGCTCGACGTCGTCCCCGGCCACCGGACGACGATCGTGATCGACCTGCCCGTCCGGCCGGGCTGATCGGGCGGACCGGCGAGAGCAGGGACGCGCCCCAAGTATGAAGTCGAGAGCACAGCACAGAACGCAGAGCACAAGTCGAATCGTCCGTGACTCCTGTCCTCTTCGCTCCCCGCAGACTGGCTATCGTCTGGCAATTCTGTGCTCGGACTCCTGTGCTCCGTGCTCGGACTCCTGTGCCCTGCGCCCCCCCCCCCGGCTTCCGCCTCACCCCGTCGCCAGCCGGTTGGCCAGGTCATCGAGCGGCCCGAAGTCTCGCAGCCTGGCCCCGGTCCCGGCCCAGCATCGGAACGACCGGCCGCGCCACCGGGCGGGGGCGGGCCCGTCGGCGACGTTCAGGCCCGCCGCGTTGGCCGAGAAGGCGGGCAGGACGATCGCCGACGGGGCGACGAGCAGGCAACGCGCCGCGACCCGGCCGACCCGGAGGATCGGGTGGTCGTGGCCGCTGATCACCTTCGGCCCGACGATCGGCCGGTGGCCGTGCCCGACCGTCCAGCCGCCCACGTCGAGGGTCAGGGGCGGCCGCGGATGCCGGATCGGGTCGTGGTTGCCCAGGACCCAGACCAGCGCGACGCCCCTGTCCCGCAGCCATCCCTCCAGCCGGCGGAGGTCGGCGGCCGTCCGGGGGCAGGGACGGGGGGACTCGACGAGGTCGCCCGCGACCACGAGGCGGTCGATCCGCGCGCGGTCGAGCAGCGCGGCCAGCGCCCCGGTCGTCTCGTCGAGCGAGTGGGCGGGGACCACGTCGCCGCCGTGGCCGCGCGACCACTCGTAGCCGAGGTGGACGTCGGCGATCACCGCCGTCCGCTCCCCCCGATGGACTGCCGCCCCCTCGGGGGCGAGGGACCACCCGTCGGGGCCGGGCACCAGGCCTCGGTCGTCGGCCGTCATCCCCGGTCGCCCTCGGACCGGCCGACGAGCCGGGCGTGGAGCCGGCCCAGCGCGTCGTCGGCCGACTCGAACCGGAGCGGCTCGGGGCCGGCGGGGTCGACCCACGCCGCGGCGAACGGCGACGGGGCGGCGAGCGACCGGAGCCGGATCGTCGGGCCCGTCGCCAGCCAGGCCAGCGCCGATCGGGCGTCGAGCAGGTCGTCCAGCACCTCCCGGCGCGTCTCGCGGAGCAGCGGATGGTCGGGGCAGGCGGCGAGCACCAGCGGGTACAGCCGCTGGCTGACCCAGAGCATCCCGCCGACCCGGGTCCGGCCGCCGTCGGGGTTGCGCAGGACCATCAGGGCCGTCGCGGCGACGTGGCGGAACCGCCGGGCCGGCAGGTCGCCGCGGTCGAGCCCGTCGAGGATGTCGGCGGCGAACCCGTCGGGGTCGACCAGGGGCGGGATGTCGTCCGCCACGAGCCGGGCCCCCTCGGGCAGGCCGATCGACCAGCCGAGGTCGGCGACGGCGAGCGTGAGGTCGCGGCCGAACCGGCGCCCCAGTCGCGCCGAGGTCGCCCGCGCCATCGCCTCGACCCCCGACCGGCCGAGCGGGGCGTGGAAGGTGTAGGTGTACCCGCCCGAATCGGCCGACGGCGACTCCTCGACCAGCAGGAGGTCGGGCGTCGGGACCTCGCTCGCCCGCTCCTGGTCCGCGATCAGGGCCTCGAGGACGGCCGACGCCGACGGGTCGAGGTCGTACGCCTCGGCGAGCCAAGACCGGAGCGCCGAGGGCCCCTCGCCGAGCAATTCGGCCGCGCGGGCCCGGAAGGCGGCGAGGTCGCGGGCCAGCTCGGTCGAGAGACCCTGGCGGTCGCTCGACCACCGGGGCAGCGAGGGCTCGCCTCCCGAGGACTTCGCGTGGACGAGAGTCCCCTCGATCCGGCGGAACTCCAGCGACCGGCCGTCGAGGACGAACTTATCGCCGGGCTGGAGCCGCTCGGCATACGCGGCCTCGAGCGTCCCGATGGGCGTCCCGTCGGCCAGCACCCGGCACGACTCCTCCGAGGTGATCGTGCCGACGTTGCCCCAGAACCAGCGGACGACCCGCCGGCTCCGGACCCCGAACCGCCCTCGGGACTTCCAGATCCGCGGGGCCGTCCACCGGGGCGCGGACCCCGGCTCGGGCTCGTAGGCCCCGCTCGGGGCGGCGAGGTCGCCCGCGAGGAAGTCGAGGCAGGCGTCGAAGTCGGCCCGCGACAGGCTCGCCATCGGCCCGGCCTTCGTGACCAGGGCGAACGCCTCGTCGGCCGAGCACTCGCCTGCGCAGGCCATGCCGATCAATTGCTGGCAGAGGACGTCGAGCGGTCCGTCGACGACCCGGAGCGGCTCGATCCGCCCCTCCAGGGCCGCCCTCGCCGTGACGACGGCCCCGGCCAGCTCGGCGGGCGACGCCGCGAGCAGGAGCCCCCGGGTCGTCTCCCCAGGCCGGTGCCCGGCGCGGCCGACCCGCTGGAGGCAACGCGAGGCGGAGCCGGGCAGGCCGACCAGGACCGAGAGGTCGGCCTCGCCGATGTCGACGCCCAGCTCCAGGCTCGTGCTGGTGACGACCGCCCGGAGTCCGCCCTCCTTGAGGCTCGCCTCGACCGCCCGCCGCCGCTCGGCGTCGAGCGCCGAGTGGTGCGCGGCGATCGCGTCGGGGTCGCCTTCGAGGTGGGCCCGCAGGTCGTGCGTGACCTTCTCGGTGAACGCCCGGGTGTTGGCGAAGACGATCGTGGTCCGGTTCGCCCGGATCGCGGTCTCGAGCCGGCGGAGGAGCCGTCGATACGTCAGGCCGCGATGCGGGGCCTCGTCGGCCTCCAGGAGCGACTCGACGTCGATCACGGCGGCGGGCGAGCCGTCGAGCGGCGGGGCCTCGAGGACTCGGCATGATCGGGTCGGCCCGACGAGGAACCGGGCGACGGGGTCGGGCGGCCGGCACGTCGCCGAGAGCCCGACGCGGACGGGGTCGGCCCCCGCCTGCGCGGCCAGTCGTTCGAGCGAGACGGCGAGGTCGGCCCCGCGCTTGTTCGGCACCAGCGCGTGCGCCTCGTCGACGATCAGGTGCGTGAGGCCCGTCCACGCGACGGCCCAGGCCGACTGGCTGAGCATCAGGGCCAGGCTCTCGGGCGTCGTGATCAGGAGGTGCGGCGGGTCGTCGCGGAGCTTCGCCCGCCGATAGGCCGAGGTGTCCCCGGTCCGGATGCCGACGCGGACGGGGCTCTTCTCCAGGCCGAGCGCCCGCCGGATCGCCTCGATGGGCGCGTCGAGGTTGCGGCCGATGTCGTACCCGAGGCTCCGGAGCGGCGAGACGTAGACGCATCGGAGGCCCGCGCGGAGGGTCCCCGCGTCGTGCTCGCGGTAGAGCCCGTCGAGGATCGCGAGGAAGGCGGCGAGGGTCTTGCCGGTCCCCGTCGGCGAGATCAGGAGCGTATGCTCCCCGTCGGCGATCGAGGGCCAGGCGAGCCGCTGCGCCGGGGTCGGCCCGCCGGGGAACGTGGCGGCGAACCAGTCGCGGACGGCCCCGCCGAGCGGGCCGAGGTCGGGGGCGGTGTCGTGGGTACGCATCCGGGCGTGACGCCGAGCGGGGCGATTTCGGCGTCGTTCCTCCTCGATCCTGTCCGACGGGCGGTCCCTCCCAGGATACCGCAAGACCTCGCCGCGGGCGAGGCCGGCCGGTCGAGTTCCCCGGAGGCGGGAGCGACCCGCCGGCGGGGGACGATTGCCATCGCTTCCTCGCGTCGCTAGGCTCGGGTCGGGCAAGGCCGACCTCCGCCCGCCGTTCATCGCCGGAGCACAAAGCGGGCGGGCACCGGCACAGCAGCAGGGATGGAGACGAGACCCGCCATGCATGTCAGCCTCAAGAGCCGGTGGTCGTTCCGGTTGCGGACTGCCCTGCTGGCCGTCGCCGCCTGCGCCCTGCTCCTGGGCCTCGTCGCATTCGCTATCCGCGTCGCCCGCAGATACAGAGAATATGATAGACTATCTATAACTTATGAATGCAAACTTATTATGTTGCGCAGGCATCCTGCGGACGACGTCATCGACCTCGATTTCGTGCTGGCACGCGGCGAATATTATCAACGGATGGCACGCAAGTATGCCCTGGCCCGACGGCGCCCTTGGCTGGCCGTCGAGCCCGACCCCGACCCACCGATCCGGCCGGCAGGGCGGGCGAGCCGACCGCCCGTGAGATTGGAGGACATCCCGGCGATTGCGGAGGCCATCAAGGGCATCCCCGATGTGTCCGCCGACGGCGACACACGTCCGGGCGGCGACGGTGCCGACCGGTCGTAGAGTCGGCCCAGGCGGAGCCCCTCCGAGGACTTCGGCTCCCGGCCTCGATCCTCACGTCTCCCGGATGAAGTCCGCCGCATACGAGCGGACGTGCCGGCCGTTCAGGACGTGGAACCGCCTCAGCCGCTCGATCATCTGGCCGCCGAAGCGGCCGAGCGGGATCGGGACGATCGACCTGCCGTAGCGGCGGGCGAGGCGTCGCCAGGGGGCGGTCGGGGGCCTCGGGCTGACGACGGCGACGTGACGCTCGCGGCTGTGGAGGAAGGCCGCGGCGAGCAGGCGGTCTTCCAGGGTCGCGGCGAAGTCGAGCCGGGGGTCCGACCAGACGTCGGGCACCGGCCTCGGTGGGTAGAGGAAGAGGGCCCCGCCGTAGTCGGCCTGCGCGATCCCGGGGCCGATCAGCGACGACATCGGGTCGGTCGCGTAGAAGGCCAGGGTCGACTCCTCGGAGTGCTCGGCGTACCAGGTGGCCCGGTTGATGTAGACCTCCGGGTCGGCCGGCACGTCGAACAGGAAGACGACGACCTCGACCGACCCCCGGCTCGGCGGCAGGACCTTCACGTAGAGGTCGCCCGTGTGCCAGTTCCGCAGGGTCTCGCGGACGTCGAGGCCGTCCATCACGCTCGACGTGAACTTCTCCGACCGCGCCAGGTCCGACCCGAGGATCGCCCTGGCCTGGTCGCGGACGTGGCGGTGGAAGCTCTCGATCCGGTCGTCCTCGGGGGGCCACGAGCACATCCCGTACGGGTTCCACGCCTGCCGCCAGAGCTTCCGGTCGCGCTCCGGGGGCTTCGGCCTCAGCTCGCACGTCCGCCAGGCGAGCGACTGGCCCGGCAGCCGGCTGACCATCCGCGCGACATCATGGCCCGGGATGTCGGCGCGGTCGATCCCCATCGTCACCGTCGCCTCGCCGGGCGTCGATCCGACCTCGGCATACGGGTACGCGCGCGCCGTCTCGGCGATCGCCAGCGCGAAGTCGTCGCCGGCCGTCTGCTGCGCCCCGACGATCAGCGAGTACAAATCGGGCGTCAGCCGACGGTCCATCAGGGCGAGGTTGCGGACGTACCGGAAGTAGACCGAGAGCAGTTGCGGCGTGACCCGGCCGGCGACCTTCGGCAGCCTCTCCCGGAGCCGGTCGCGCGCGGCCAGGACCATCTCCTTGACGCCGTCGACCGAGAGGTTGTCGTCCGGGGTCAGCTCGCGACGGCCCCGCTCGTACAGGCCGGTCAGGTACGGCAGCTCGCCGAGGACGAAGATCAGGGTCTTGGGGTCGACCGGGTGGGCCACGATCGGCGCGAAGAACGGATCGACGTCGGGCCCCTCCAGGTTGCGCGCGTAGGCGTCGCGGACCCACGGCCAGTCGTTCAGGGCGCAGACGAAGAGGATCGACTTGTACTTCGATTCGAGGGCCCGGAGCCGGGCCGCCATGTGGGCGATCCGGTCGGCGTGCTGGCCCGGCCTCGGCGGCGGGATCGCCGGGAGCATCGCCGCCGCGAACCCCTCGGGACTCACCCGCTTCAGGGCGTACGGGTCGGGATAGGCCGACGACATCCATTCGAACCGGGGGGTCTCCAGGTCGACGAAGGCCCGCGCGATCCGTTCGCCCATCGCCGTCCGGATCGCCGCGATCACCCCCTGGCACGGGTCGATCGGCACATAGCTGAAGGTCGTGTACCCGGGCCCGTCGCCCTCGCCTTCTTCCTCGGCGTCGAGCTGGGCGACGATCGAGATCCTCGGCAGCTCCTCGATCGCGGCCTCCACGTCGTCGCGGAACGACGGCGGGAGCGGGACGGCCAGGCAGTCATACGGCCGCGCCAGCAGCTCCTCGCGGACCCGGACGGCGAAGTCGCCCGAGCCGTGGATGATCGGCAAGGCCCGGACGCGCGGGCCGATCCGGAGGAAGTCGTCGGCGGTGGCGGGGGGCGTTTCCATGAGTCTTCCGCGGGCCCAGGGGCCGATCCTCGGCCTTCTGTTGCCGACCGTCGGACGGGGCCGCCCCTATCCTATCGCGACGATCGACGCCCCGGCAATCGCCCGAGCCTCAGCGCTTCGGCGCGGCCCTGGGCTGGTCGACCTCGGGCCGGGTCGTCTTCCGGAGTTCCTTCGCCACCTCGCCGGCCCGCCGGAACGCGCGGAGGGCGTTGCCGCCGAGGACCTTGTGGACGTCGGCCTCGGAGTAGTTCCGTTTCAGCATCTCCTCGGTGATCCGGGGATAGGTCGAGACGTCCTCTAGGCCGACCGGCCAGGCGGTGATCCCGTCGAAGTCGGAGCCGAGGCCGACGTGGTCGATCCCCGCGACCTTGGTGATATGGTCGACGTGGTCGACCACGTCGGCGACCGTGCCCCGGGGCATCGGGTGCGACTCGGACCACGCCTTGTACGCCCGGTCGAACTCGGCCGGGTCGGGATGCCTGGCCTTCAGCTCCTTGCGGATCGCCAGGGCCTGCCGCGCCACGTCGGGGAGGACGAAGGCGGAGTAGAAGTTGACCATCACCACGCCGCCGTTCCTCGGCAACTCCTTGAGGACGGCGTCGGGGACGTTCCTCGGGTGGGGGCACCTGGCGAAGGACCCCGAGTGGCTGGCGATGACCGGGGCGCGGGAGACCCGGAGGGCGTCGGCCATCGTGTCGGGGGAGACGTGCGAGATGTCGACGAGCATCCCCAGCCGGTTCATCTCGCGGACGACCCGCTCGCCGAAGGGCGAGAGCCCGCCGGATCGGGGGGCGTCGGTCGCGGCGTCGGCCCAGGAGAGGGTCGTGTTGTGGGTGAGGGTCATGTACCGCGCGCCCATCCGGGCGAAGCCGCGGAGCTGCGCGAGGTCTTCCTCGATCGCGACGCCCCCCTCGATCCCGATCAGCGAGGCGATCCGGCCCGAGGCGATGATCCGCTCGACGTCCTCGGCCGAGAGGGCGAGCTCCAGGTCGTCGGGATAGCGCTCGATCATCCGGTGGACGAGGTCGATCTGCTCGGTGACGGTCCGGGCGGGGTTCGGGTGCTCGCTCGGGATGTAGACCGACCAGAACTGCGCCTTGAGGCCGCCCTCGCGGGCGCGGGGGATGTCGGTCTGGCCGGTCGGGAGCCGCTTGCCGATGTCGAGCTTGCCGAAGGCGACGTCCCCGTCCTGGCGGAGCCTCCAGGGGAGGTCGTTGTGGCCGTCGAAGACGAACCCCGCGTCGTGGACCTTGCGGGCCCGCTCGGAGACCGGCGGCAGGCCGTCGTCGGCCGCGGCGGTCGCGGCGGCGAGGAGGATGGAGGCGACGGCGAAGGGCCAGGGAGATCGCATCGGCGGGTCGTCCTCGGGGTCGGCGATCGGGGAGAGGCGGGCCCATTATGGGACGGTGCCGGCTCCGGGGCAACGGCGAGCGGGCGGCATCGGCCGTGGCCCTGGACGTTGGGCGGACCGGGACTTATCCTCGGCGGGCGTCGTCCGGCCCTCCGACGCCTCGACCGATCCCGGGTCTGAGCCCGGAGCGGTCGTGGCCGTCCGCCCGTGGTGCCCTCCTGCCGGGTCATCGGCCGGTCGGATCGGATTGGCGAACGGGCCGGTGCGCCCGTAGACTGGGGCCCTGCCGCCGTCGTCCCCGCGTCCGCCCGGGGGTCCGGCCCGGTCGAGATCCACTCACCGATCACCGAGGGATGTCTTGCCGATGATCCAATCCCGCACGACCCGCCCCGCCGTCGCCCCGCCGGTCGGGGCGGCCCTGGCCCTCTCTCTCGCCCTGGCCCTGGGCCTCGCCGGCCGATCGGCGGCCGGGCCGCCCGAGGACAAGAAGGTGAACGAGCCGAAGCCCCCGAGCTATCCCGCCGCCCGCAAGGACCGCGTCGAGGACAACTACCACGGGACCCACGTCCCCGACCCCTATCGATGGCTCGAAGACCCCGACTCGGCCGAGACCCGCGCCTGGGTCGAGGCCGAGAACCAGGTCACGTTCGCCTTCCTGGAGTCGATCCCCGACCGCGCCAAGATCAAGGAGCGGCTGACCCGGCTCTGGGACTACGAGAAGTTCGGCATCCCCCGCAAGGAGGGCGACCGCTACTTCTGGACCAAGAACTCGGGCCTCCAGAACCAGGCCGTGCACTACGTGGCCGACGGCCTCGGCGCCGAGCCCCGGGTCCTGATCGACCCGAACACGCTCTCGTCGGACGGGACCGTCGCGCTCTCGGGCCTGGCGACGACCCAGGACGGGTCGCTCGCGGCCTACGGGATCGCCTCGGCGGGGTCGGACTGGAACGAGTGGAAGGTCCGCGACGTCGCCACCGGCAAGGACCTCGCCGACGACCTCAAGTGGATCAAGTTCTCGGGCGCGAGCTGGACCAGGGACGGCAAGGGGTTCTACTACAGCCGGTACCCCGAGCCCGCCCCGGGCGCGACCCTCAAGGGGGCGAACTACAACCAGAAGCTCTATGATCACAAAGTCGGCACGCCGCAGTCCGAGGACACCCTCGTCTACGAGCGCCCCGACCACAAGGAGTGGATGTTCGGCGGCGAGGCCACCGAGGACGGCCGGTACCTGGTCATCACCGTCCGCAAGAGCACGGCCGCCAAGAACCGGGTCCTCTACAAGGACCTGACGAAGGCCGACGCGCCGATCGTCGAATTGATCGGCGAGTTCGAGGATGAATACAACTTCATCGACAACGAGGGCCCGGTCTTCTTCTTCGAGACGAACAAGGACGCCCCGCGCGGCAAGGTCATCGCCATCGACGTGACGAGGCCCGACGCCCGGGACCGGGTCGAGCTGATCCCGCAGGCGGCCGAGAAGCTCGAGAACGTCTCGCTCGTCGGCGACCACTTCATCGCGACCTACCTGAAGGACGCGATCTCGCAGGTCAAGCTGTTCGACATCAAGGGAGCATTCGTCCGCGAGGTTTCCCTGCCGGGCCTGGGCACCGTCGGCGGCTTCGGCGGCAAGCGGAAGGACAGGGAGACGTTCTATGTCTTCACGTCCTATATCCGCCCGCCGACGATCTTCCGGTACGACATCCCGACCGGGCGGAGCCAGGTGTACAAGGCCCCCAAGGTCGACTTCAACCCGGCCGACTACGAGTCGACCCAGGTCTTCTACAAGAGCAAGGACGGGACGAAGGTCCCGATGATCCTCAGCCACAAGAAGGGCCTGAGGCGCGACGGGTCGAACCCGACGCTGCTGTACGCCTACGGCGGGTTCAACATCTCGCTCACGCCCTCGTTCAGCCCCGGGCGGATCGCCTGGCTCGAGCGCGGGGGGGTGTTCGCGGTGCCCAACCTGCGGGGCGGCGGCGAGTACGGCGAGGAGTGGCACCAGGCCGGCACGAAGCTGAACAAGCAGAACGTCTTCGACGACTTCATCGCCGCGGCCGAGTACCTGATCGCCGAGCGGGTCACGTCGACGCCGAAACTGGCGATCGAGGGGGGCTCCAACGGCGGCCTGCTCGTCGGGGCTTGCATGACCCAGCGCCCCGACCTCTTCGGCGCGGCGCTGCCGGCCGTGGGCGTGATGGACATGCTCCGGTTCCACAAGTTCACGATCGGCTGGGCCTGGGTCGACGACTACGGCTCGTCGGACGACCCCGAGCAGTTCAAGGCGATCTACAAGTATTCGCCCCTGCACACGATCAAGGCCGGCACGGCCTACCCGCCGACCCTGATCACGACGGCCGACCACGACGACCGGGTCGTCCCGGCGCACAGCTTCAAGTTCGCCGCGACCCTCCAGGCCGCGCAGGCCGGCGAGAACCCGACCCTGATCCGGATCGAGACCAAGGCCGGCCACGGCGCGGGCAAGCCGACCGCGAAGGTGATCGAGGAGGCGGCCGACAAGCTCGCGTTCCTCACAAAGGTCCTGAAGGCGGACTGATACGGATCTCGGGCGGGGCGTGCGGAGCACGGAGCACAGGAACACACAAGCGCAGGAGTACCGATGGCAAACCGCAAGCGAACTCGCCCGAGTATTCTGGGCTCTGTGTGCTGTGCTTCTGTGCTCTGACTTCTGTGCTTCTGTGCTCTCGAACTGTTCACCCAACTCCCACAAGCCCCCAGCCGAGCCCGACCCCCGCACGGGGGTCGATCTCGCGACGACCGTCCGCGATCTCGGCTTGACGCGCGGGCCGGTCCCGGCCACGATCGGCCCGATCCGCGCCGAAGGATCGGCGCGACCTCGGTTCCAGGACTCGCCCGGCCCCGTCCCAGCGACGGGCCGGGCCGATCGGGGAGGTTCACGGATGAGCCGCAGCCGCACGCGACGACGGACCCTGACCCTCGAATCGCTCGAGGGGAAGCAGCTGCTCTCGACGGTCCACTCGTATCGACTGCCCGCCTCGCACGCCGTCGCGCCGATGAAGGGGGTCGGCCTCGACGGCACGCTCGCGATGCCCGTCGCGTCGATCGCCACGTTCCAGCAGGGGGGCCAGACGGTCGGGACCTACAAGGTCCAGGGCCGGGTCGGCTCGATGGGGCCGGCGTCCGGCGAGGTCGTCGCCGTCCTCGACGCCAAGGGGGCCATGACCAAGGGCATGCTCCACCTGTCTAACCGTCGGGGCGGCGTCTACTTCGCGATGAAGACCGACCCGGTCGACGCCAAGAGCTACGACATCACGGTCGACCACGGCACCGACGCCTTCGCCTCGGCCGCCGGGTCGGGGAAGATGACCACCACCACGCTCAGCCCCGACGCCAAGACGCTCCACTTCGCGATCCGGATGAACGGATCGTCCTGAAAATGAGGCTGGAGATCCGCCGGCCGTCGGCCGATGGATGGAGGAAGAAGGATCGGTCTGCCAAGGACGGCAGGCCCGCGACGCCGGGCCCGGCCCCGCCCGGGCTCGGCCCGAGATTCGCCCCTGTGCCGGGGCGTGAAAGGCCCAGGATGAGCCGCGATCGAAGCCGATCCCCCCGCCTCGAGCCGCTCGAGGGACGCCAGCTCCTCTCGACGGCCCGCGCCTCCCGGGCGGTCCCCGCCCCGAAGCCCGCCGCGCAGGTCCTGGCCCCCGCGCCGAGCCTCGACGGCGACCTCTCGGGCTCGCTCCGTGACCTCATCGTCCGCGGCGGCCCGACCTCCGCGATGAGCCAGCCGTTCGCCGGCACGATCCCCGCCCTCGGGCCGGTCATCGCCCGGGTGAACACCCTGTACAACGGCACGACCCGCGCCCTGATCCGGGGCGAGATCATCGTCGCCGGCCAGGCCGGCTCGCTCCGGCTCGCGTTCGCCGACCGCGACCAGGTCTCGCACCGCGCCGACGACTCGTCGGCCGAGGCGGTCGGCTCCTACCGGGTCGACTCGGGCACCGGGGCCTTCGCCACCACCAAGGGCAGCGGCACGTTCAAGCTCGCCACCTCGGTCGCGGACAACCGGCTCCACCTGGTCCTCCGCTCGAACCGGACCTGACCCGCCGCCGGACCAGTCCGACGCCCCTCGGCGCGGGGCGGGGTGCCGACGGACCGGGCTAGCCGAGCCCGAGGTCGATCCGGTAGACTCATCCCTCTTCGGCCCCGGCCCGCGTCGTTCGTCGACCGGGCGGGACCGGACGGGTCGAGCCGAGTCGAATCGGTGAGTCCCCGGCCGGTCCCCGGCCCGTCCTCCGTCCCAGGCGAGGTGCCTCGTGTCGTACCGCCCCCGCAAGAAGAGCTTCGCCAAGTCGAAGAGGCACAAGTGCCGGCGATGCGGGGCCACGCTCCGCAAGTACGTCGTCCGCTGCAAGAAGTGCAGCGAGCAGCAGCGCTGAGCTGAGCCCCGGCCCGCCCGCCCTCGATCAGTCGGCGGGGCGGGTGCCGGGGGTCAGGCCCGTGGCCGCGGCGCGCTGGAGGACCCGGACGGTCAGGTCGGCCTCGACTCGGATCTGGCACGAGAGCCGGATGTCCGGGGCGAGCGCCTCCTCGCGCGCCAGCCGGTCGCGCTCGAGGACGTCCATCGGCGGCAGGTGCCCGTGGACGACCTGGACCCGGCAGGTCGTGCACTTGGCGACCCCGCCGCACCGGTGCAGGATGTCGACCCCGGCGTCCTCGATCGCCAGGACGAGCTTGCGGCCCGCCTCGACCTCGAAGGTCTTCTCCCCCTCGACCGTGACGCTTGGCATCGCGACGCGCCCTCCCTCGGTGCCCCGTCTCTCCCCCTCGCCCGGTCCGCGACCGGGCCGGGGGCTCGCCCCCCGGGCGACGGACAGACTAACCCACCGAGAGCCCCGGCGACAAGCGCAAGCGAAGAGGCCCGGCGGTCTCCCGGCCGGGCCTCGCGCGGCATCGACGGTAGTGCCCGTCGAGGCCGGTCAGGTCTGCTCGACCCGGACGTTCCGCTGGTCCTGCTCGGCGCGGGCCTGGTGCCAGATCAGGTCCATCACCCGCTTCGGGTCGTCGATCCCGAGGAGGTGGAACGGCGGCAGGTTCTTCTCCGACGACGTCACCACCACCGTGCCGAGCCCGAGCACCCGGTCCATCATGTCATGCTGGTGCGTGTACACGTCCTTGACCTTGAGCAGCTCCATCTGGTCGCGGTCGCGGCGGAAGATCCCGGTGGAGACGAAGAGGCGGCGGGTCGTCAGCCGGTAGTAGTGGCCGAACCGGGCCTCGATGATCCGGACGATCAGCGCGATCCAGAGGAAGACGACGACCGCCAGGGCGATCCAGGTCGGCAGGGCGAGGTTCTCGTGGTCGTAGCCCCAGGTGTAGACCGCCAGGCAGATCCAGGCGATCGCCAGGGCGGTCCGGGTCACCAGCCGGCCGATGAAGTTCCGCATCGAGTAGCGGGCTTCCCAGACGGGCTCCTCCCCCTCGATGCCGATCCCGTTGATCGGGTCGGTCGGGTCGCCCGCCGGATGCGGGGCCTTGGTCGGGGGATACGTCTGCCCCGCGGCGCCGGGCGTGCCCGGGGCGGGTGCCGGGGCCGGCGCGACGGGCGGGGTCGGCCCGACGTGGATCGTCTCGACCTGATTCGGGGCCTGGGACGGCGTCCCTCGGGTCTCGGCCATCGCAAGGTCTCCCAGCAAGGCGACGCGGTGCCTCCGCCCGTCGCGGATCGGACGCGGCGGGATCTCGCCCTGTCTGGTGTGCAAGTGTCGGGCCAAGACCCGTCACGACGGGCCGACGATCTCAACCCCTCCGGCCCCCGCGATCGCCGCGACGGCCGCGACGGCCGACCGGCCGAGGCGCTCGGGCTCCCAGCGGGCGGCCAGGGCGGCGTGGGCCGGGTCGTCGAGGTCGAAGTGCCGCCTCGGCCAGCCGGCGGCCTCGGGGCGGTCGCGGACCAGGCCCATCCAGCGCCGTTGTCGGTAGATCTTCCAGTCGTCGGGCCGCTCAGCCGCCAGGACGATCCGCATCGCTCGGCCCTCCTCGAAGGGGCGTCCTAGGATCGGAGTCGGTCGACCGATGGCCCGCCGGGGTTGGCGTTTGGGCGAGCATCGGGGATACTGTCGGGCTTGTCGCGGGCGCGGCCGGGCCGTCCGGCCGCCCCGGGACCACGACCGCGGGAGGAGCGCCCATGCCGGGTCAGGTACAAGTCGTCGAGAAGCTGCGCGAGTTGACCCGGAACCTCTGGTGGACCTGGCAGCCGAACGACCTGACGCTCTTCCACCTGCTCGACGCCGAGCTCTGGCGGGAGACGAACCACAACCCGGTCGAGTTCCTGGCGCGGATCCCCGAGGAGGCGCTGGAGGCCGCCGCCGAGGAGACCGCGCTGCACTCGCGGATCGACTACGCCTTCCGCCGGCTCCACGAGTATCTCCGCAATAGCGAATCGTGGGCCGCGCACCACGCCCCCGCGCTGCGGACCCGGCCGGTGGCGTACTTCTCGGCCGAGTTCGGCCTGCACGAGAGCCTGCCGATCTACTCCGGGGGCCTGGGCGTCCTGGCCGGCGACCACCTCAAGAGCGCCAGCGACCTGGGGGTCCCGCTCGTCGGGATCGGCCTGCTGTACGCGCAGGGGTACTTCCAGCAGACGCTCGACGCCGAGGGTTGGCAGCGCGAGTCGTACCTGAACACGAAGTTCGACTTCCTGCCGATCGAGCCGGTGAAGGAGGCCGACGGCGGCCTCGTCCGGATCGCGATCGAGACGAGGGTCGGCACGCTCCGGGCGCGGGTCTGGCGGGTCGAGGTCGGCCGGACGACCCTCTACCTGCTCGACTCCAACATCCCGGAGAACAGCGAGTCGGACCGGGCGCTGACCTCGCGGCTCTACGGCGGCGACGCCCAGGTCCGGATCCGCCAGGAGCTGCTCCTGGGCGTCGGCGGCGTCCGGCTGCTCGACGCGCTGGACATCCGCCCGTCGGTCCTCCACCTGAACGAGGGCCACAGCGCCTTCGCGGTGGTCGAGATGGTCCGGGCCCGGATGGAGCGGGACGGGATCTCCTACGGCGAGGCGGCGCGCGACGTGGCGGCGATGACCGTCTTCACGACGCACACCCCGGTCGCCGCCGGCCACGACCGCTTCCCCGCGCCGCTGGTCGAGGAGCACCTGGGCCAGATCCGCGAGGGGGTCCACCTCTCGTACGACGACTTCATGGGCCTGGGCCGCGTCTACCCCGGCGACCCGAACGAGCCGTTCTGCATGACAGTCCTGGCGCTGAAGCTCTCGCGGCACGCCAACGGCGTCAGCGCCCTGCACGGGCGGGTCTCGCGGCAGATGTGGCACCCGCTCTACCCGAACCGGACCGAGGAGCAGGTGCCGATCGGCCACATCACCAACGGCGTGCACGCGATGAGCTGGCTCTCGGCGCCGATGCGGGCGATCTTCAACCGCCACCTCGCCCCCGACTGGTCGCAGCGGCTGAGCGACCCGGCGACCTGGCGGGCGATCCAGACGGTCGACGACTCGGAGTTCTGGGAGACGCAGCAGGTCCTCAAGGCGGCGCTGATCAAGTTCGTCCGCCACCGCCTGGTCCGCCAGGCCGAGCGCCGGGGCGACCCGGCCGGGGTGATCGAGTCGCACCGCCACGCGCTGGACCTGAACGTCCTGACGATCGGCTTCGCCCGCCGGTTCGCCACCTACAAGCGGGCCGGCCTGGTCCTCCGCGACGTCGAGCGGCTGGAGGAGATGGTCCGCTCCGCCGACCGGCCGATCCAGATCGTCTTCGCCGGCAAGGCGCACCCGGAGGACCACTTCGGCAAGGAGCTGATCCAGAACATCGTCCGGCTCACGAAGCGGGCCGAGTTCGCCCAGCGGGTCGTCTTCGTCGAGGACTACGACATGAACGTCGCCCGCTACCTGGTCCAGGGGGTCGACGTCTGGCTGAACAACCCGAGGCGGCCGCAGGAGGCGAGCGGGACGTCGGGCGAGAAGGTCCTGCTCAACGGCGGGCTGAACTTCTCGATCCTCGACGGCTGGTGGGCGGAGGCCTATGATGGCACCAACGGGTTCGCGATCGGCCGGGGCGAGGCGCACGCGATGACCGGCGTCCAGGACGACCGCGACCACGCCTCGCTCCTGAAGACGCTGACGACCGAGGTCATCCCGCTGTACTACGACCGCGACGCCTCGGGCCTCCCCCGCGGCTGGATCGCCCGCCAGAAGTCGGCCCTCGAGACGCTCGCCGGCCGGTTCAACGCCGACCGGATGGTCATGGACTACGTCCGGAACAGCTACCTGCCCGCCGCCGGATTCGAGTCGTGCTTCGTGCCCAAGGCTTGAGCCCGCGCCCCTCCCGGGCGACGATCGTCCGGGCCTCCGCCGCCCCGATCGGCCGTCGGAGGCCCGTCCCCCGGCCGTCCGCACGCCCGCTCCCGTCTCGGTCCCGCTCGATCAAGGGGCCGTGCCCCCCCGACCCCCGCGCCCGACGCGCGGCCGGGTCGCCGGCCGCCCCCTCGCGATGAGGACCCGGTCCCCCCGGGGTCACGCACCATGATCGGCCAGAAGCTCGGATCGTTCCTGATCGAGGCGGAGCTGGGCTCGGGGGCGATGGGGGTCGTGTACCGGGGGGTGCGCGACTCGGGCAAGACGCGGGTCGCCGCGGTGAAGGTCATCAACCTGGAGATGCAGGTCAAGGGCAACGCCTACGAGCGGTTCGTCCGCGAGGCCGAGATCCTCGAGCAGTTCCGCCACCCGAACATCGTCCGCTACCTGGCGCGCGGCAAGTCGGGCAAGATCTTCTACTATGCGATGGAGTTCATCCCGGGCGCGACCCTCGACAAGGTGATCGAGAGGCGCGGGCCGCTCCCCTGGGCGGACGTGGTCCGGTACGCGATCCAGATCTGCGACGCGCTGCACTACGCGCACGAGCACAGCGTCGTGCACCGCGACCTCAAGCCGTCGAACCTGATGCTCTCGCAGGACGACCAGATCAAGCTGACCGACTTCGGGATCGCCAAGGACCTCGACGCCACCGCCTTGACGGCGACCGGGCGGACCCTGGGGACGGCGGCGTACATGGCCCCGGAGCAGATCCGCGGCACGCCCGAGGTCAGCCACAAGACCGACCTGTACGCGCTCGGGATCGTCCTGTACCAGATGCTGACCGGCGACCTGCCGTTCCGGGGAAGCTCGGCGATGGTCCTGATGCATTGCCACATGAACGAGCCCGCGCCCCGCCCCAGCGCCAAGGCGACGGAGAACCTCCCGGTCGCGCTCGACGACCTGGTCCTGGCGCTGATGGCCAAGGAGCGCAACGACCGGCCGTGGGACGCCGCGGCGGTGGCGCAGTCGCTCCGCGAGCTGCAGGAGCAGGCCGAGTCGGGCCGCCCGGTGGCGATGGTCTGGCCCGAGGAGGGGACCTCCGCGCACAACCCGACCCGGACGCTGGACGTCGCGACCTCGAAGGCGAAGTCGGGGAAGAAGAGGAAGAAGAAGCGGCCGTCCGCCCGGCTCCGCGAGGCGGTGCCGACGATCGGGATGGTGGCCGCGCTGATCGTCGTCGGCGGGGCGATCGGCTATCTCGTCTGGCCGCCGTCGGCGAAATACCTCCACGCGCAGGCCGGGGCCCTGATGGCCTCGAAGGAGCGGACCGACTGGATGGCGGCCCAGGAGCGCTACCTCGACGAGCTCGACCGCCGGTTCCCCGGCCACGCGTACAAGGAGGAGACCGAGGCCTGGCGCGACCGGATCGCCCTGACGTCGGCGGAGCGTCGGGCGGAGGTCCTGGAGAAGTCGGCCGTGCCCGGCTACAAGAAGGCCGAGACGCAGGGGGAGTCGCTGTACGCGGCCGTCTTCCCCGAGGCCGACGCCGCGGCCCGACGGTACGACGAGCGCGACGCCGCCCGCCGCTGGCGCGAGATGGCGGTCTCGCTCAAGGACCAGGGGGGCGGCGAGGAGCGGGGCTGGAGGCTGCTGGCGGCCCGGCGTGCCGCCGCGATCGAGGCCGCCATCGCCGCCCGGGGCCGGCTCGTCGCCGAGGGGATCGCCTCCGCCGAGGCGGCCGAGGCCCGCGGCCAGGCCGATCAGGCCCTCCTGATCCGCCGCGACCTCCTCGACCGGTTCGGCAAGTACACCGACACCGCCGACGCCCTCGCCCCCGTCCGATCCCAGGTCCCCCCGCCCGAGCACGAGGGGACGTCGACACCGGCGACGGGACGCAGCCGCCCCTGACCCGCCGCCGTTCCCGACCGGGCCCTCGCCCCGGCCGGTTCGCCCGGGCAAGATGGAGGCGGCCCCGCGTGCGACCGTCGTCGCGCCCCGGCCGGGAGACCCGCCCATGTCACGCGCACTCATCCGGGGCCTTGCGATCGTCGTCCTGACCTCGCCCGCCCTGGCCGTCGCCGCGGACCGCCCCCGGGAGGCCCCCCGACGGCTCGAAGCCCTCGCCGTCTCGCCCGACGGGAGGCTCATCGCCGCCGGGGGCAAGGGGCGCGCGGTCTTCCTCTTCGACGCCCGCGACGGCTCGCTCGCCTCGACCCTGGAGGCCCCCGCCGACGTCCTGGCCCTGGCCTTCTCCCCCCGCCCGGGGGACCCCCGCCTCGCCGTCGGCTCCGAGGGCGACCGCCTGGAGATCTGGGCGGACAAGGGCGAGGGATTCCGGGTCGTCGCCCGACGGCGGACCCCCGGGTCTCCCCGCGCCCTCGCTTTCTCGGCCGACGGCGGGCTCCTCGCCGCCGGGACCCAGGGGGCGGGCAACATCCTGCTCATCGACCCGGCGGACGCGACGCTCCGCCGACGGCTCTGGGAGCCGAGCAACGGGATCGAGGCGATCGCCTTCGCCCCCGACGGCAAGACCGTCTACACGGCGGGCCAGGGGCTGAGCGCCTGGTCCCTCGACCGATTCCCGATCCGGCCGGGCGAGGCCGAGCGCGACGACCTGACGTTGGACGAACTCCGCGACCGGGGGAGCAAGGCCGTCCGCTGGACCGCCTCGGGCAACTGGGTCGTCGGGGTCGCCTGCACCCGCGACGGCTCGAAGATCGTCGGCTCGGGCCACCTCGGCCCCGACGACCGCGAGGAGCCCAAGGGCCTCGCCCTCTTCGACCCGGCCGGGGCCCGCCTCCGGGTCCTCGCGGAGGGCCCGAGCCAGATCAGCTCGGTCGCCTTCTCGGACGACGACCGGCTCGTGGCCGCCGCGAGCGAGGACGGCATGGCGCGCGTCTGGGACGTCGCGACCGGCCGCCCGTCGCGGACGCTCGACGCCCAGGCCGGGCCGGCGTGGGCGATCGGATTCCTCCCCGGCGGGCACCGACTCGCCGTCGCCACGGAGGATGGGGCCGTCCGGGTCTGGGACGCCGACCTCGGCCGGATCCTCGTCACCGCCCGACGCCCGTGAGCCCGAAGCTTCACCGAATCTTTTCGGACCGCCCGCGCATGTCTGATTGACTCCGCGACGGCACCGGGATAGGATTGGGCTCACCTATCACCGGGGCATCCTTTCTGGGCGCCTCAACCACCCCTGATATTGGCCATCTACGGCCCAGAGGATGGCGATGCCTCAGCCTCGCGTTCGCTTCATCGGATCTCGCGAACTCCACCGCGACCTGCCGAAGGTCCTGGATTCGCTCGAAGATCCCGCGGCCCGATACGTCCTCACGATCCACAGCAAGCCGAAGGCGGTCCTGATCGGAGCGGAGGCGTTCCTCAACCTGGTCCGGGGCCTGAGCAAGTCGGACCGGCTCCTGGCGCTGCAGCTCGGGGCGCTGGTGCAGGGCCTGGAGGCGACCGACGAGACGCCCGCCGCCCCGGCCGAGGCCCCCCTTCCCGGCCTCGCCACCGCCGGCGTCTGACCCGCCGAGCCAGGCCGCGTCCGGCCGCGATGCGTGGCGGCCCCGTCCATCGGACATCCCCCGTGTCGAGCAGTCTCCGACCGCGCGTGCCCCGGGGGGCATGGGCGGTCGGATTCGCTTTCGCGGGCCGATCCCGCGGGGCCGCGTGCATCCCGGGGCGTCGCGACCCGCCCCGGCCGCCCGACCCGACACTGCGCCGCGATCCCGCCGCGATCCGCCTCCAGCCGGCCCGGCCGTCCCTCCGAAGAAGCTCAGAGGCGAATCCCGACGCCCCGGCCGGGCCCGCCGGCCCCCTTCCGATCGGCACGCCGTTCGGTTACACTCGACTTGTCAGATGTTCAGTCCTCGGCGACGGGAGCGGAGGGCCGGCCCGGCCGGCTCGGCCCGGCTCGACTCCCCCGGCGAGGTGAGGTGACCATGTCCCCCAGGCCGTTCGTCCACCTCCACTGCCACAGCCAGTACAGCCTCCTGGACGGCGCCAGCAAGCTCCCGGCCCTGGTCAAGCACGCCAAGGCCCAGGGGATGGACGCGATCGCCCTGACCGACCACGGCAACCTCTACGGCGCCGTCGAGTTCCTCCGCGAGGCCAAGGCCGCCGGGATCAGGCCGATCGTCGGCCTCGAGGCCTACGTCGCCCCCGGCCGGCGGACCGAGCGGACGACCGGGGGCGTCTCGGGGCAGGAGCACTCGTTCCACCTGACCCTGCTCGCCCGGGACGCCGAGGGGTTCCGCAACCTGCTCCGGCTCTCCTCGAAGTCGTTCCTGGAGGGCTTCTACTACAAGCCCCGGATCGACAAGGAGATCCTCGCCCAGCACGCCGAGGGCCTGATCTGCCTCTCCGGGTGCGCCTCGGCCGAGTTCTCCGACCTCCTCCTGCACGACAAGCGGGCCGAGGCCGAGCGGCTCTGCGCCTGGTACCAGTCGACCTTCGGCGCGGGGAACTTCTTCGTCGAGATCCAGGACAACGGGATCTCGATCCAGCGCGAGTGCAAGGAGCGGGCGCTGGACGTCGCGCGGCGGATGGGCCTGCCCGTCGTCGGCACCAGCGACGCCCACTACCTGACCCGCGAGGACGCCCCCGCGCACGACGTCCTGCTCTGCATCAACACGGGCAAGACCCTCGACGACCCGAACCGGATGAAGTTCGAGACCGACGAGTTCCACGTCCGGTCGCCCGACGAGATGTACGCCGCGATGCGCGGCCACGAGGAGGCCCTCGCCAACTCGGCCCGGATCGCCGAGCTGGTCGAGGAGAACTACGCCGGGCTGGGGCTCGGGACGAGGCACTACCCGGCCTTCGCCCCGCCCGAAGGGAAGTCGCCCGAGGCCTTCCTCCGCGAATTGTGCGAGGCCGGCCTCCAGGACCGGTACGGCGACGACCCCGGCCCCGTCGTCCTCGCCCGGCTCGACCACGAGCTGGGGATCATCGACCGGATGGGGTTCGCCTCGTACTTCCTGATCGTCTGGGACTTCGTCCGGTTCGCCCGCGAGGCCGGCATCCCCGCCGCCGCGAGGGGATCAGGCTGCGGGGCGATCGTCAGCTACCTGCTCTACCTGAGCCACGTCTGCCCGATCAAGTACGACCTCCTGTTCGAGCGGTTCCTCGACCCGAACCGCGCCGAGGCGCCGGACATCGACATCGACCTCTGCCAGGACCGGCGGCACGAGGTGATCCAGTACGTCCGGCGGAAGTACGGCGCGGGGAACGTGGCCCAGATCGGCACCTTCAATACGATGGCCGCGAAGGCGGCGCTGCGGGACGTCGGCCGGGCGCTGAACATCCCGCTGGCGCGGGTCGAGCAGGTGGCGAAGCTCGTCCCGCAGGTGCTCCACATCACGCTGGAGGAGGCGATCAAGCAGGAGCCGCAGCTCCGGCGGATGGGGGAGGAGGACCCCGAGGTCAAGAAGCTGCTCGATTACGCCCGCCGGCTCGAAGGCCTGGCGCGGTCGGCGGGCACGCACGCGGCGGGGGTGGTGATCGCCGACCGCCCGCTCCAGGACCTCGTCCCGCTCCAGCGGCTGCCGAACAAGGACAAGGACAAGGAGGTCGTCTCGACCCAGTGGAACATGGGGGACGTCGAGAAGGCCGGCCTGCTCAAGATGGACTTCCTCGGGCTGAGGAACCTGACGAGCCTCGCCGCCGCCGTCCGCCTGATCAACCGCCGCCACCCCGAGGCGCCGATCGACCTGGCCCGGCTCCCGCTCGACGACCCGGCCACGTACGCCCTGCTCCAGCGCGGCGAGGGCAAGGGGGTCTTCCAGCTCGAAGGCGCGGGCATCCGCGACCTGCTCGTCAAGATGAAGCCCGACCGGTTCGCCGACCTGATCGCCATCCTCGCGTTGTACAGGCCCGGCCCGCTCAACGGCGGGATGGTCGACAGCTACGTCAACCGGAAGCACGGCCGCGAGCGGCCCGAGTACCCCCACCCGGTGATGAAGGAGGTCCTGGAAGAGACCTACGGGATCATGGTCTACCAGGAGCAGGTCATGCGGATCTTGAACCGCCTCGGCGGGATCGAGCTCTCCACGGCCTATGCCACGATCAAGGCGATCTCGAAGAAGAAGATGGACGTCATCGCCCAGGGCCGCAGGCAGTTCGTCGAGGGGGCCGTCTCCCGCGGGCTCGACGAGAAGCGGGCGACCCACATCTTCGAGCTGATCGAGTTCTTCGGCGGCTACGGCTTCAACAAGTCGCACTCGACCGCCTACGCGCTGGTCCTCTATCAGACGGCCTGGCTCAAGGCGCACTACCCGACCGAGTTCATGGCGGCGGTCCTCTCCTCCGAGATGGACGGGGCCGAGCGCGAGAAGTTCTTCGTCGAGCACATCGACGACTGCCGGCGGATGGGCCTGGAGGTCCGCCCGCCCGACATCAACCGCGGCCGCGCCGAGTTCGCGGTCTCGGACGAGGGGAAGGTCGAGTTCGGCCTGCTGGCGATCAAGGGGGTGGGCCTCAAGGCGATCGAGGCGATGGTCGCGGCCCGCGAGTCGCAGGGCCCGTACAGCAGCCTGACCGACCTGTTCGAGCGCGTCCCCGCCGGGGTGGTCAGCTCGGCCTGCGCCGAAGCCCTGATCAAGGCCGGGGCCTTCGACGGCCTGGGGGGCAACCGGGCCCAGTGGCTCGCCGTCCTGCCGCGGTCGGTCAAGGACGGCCAGGCCGCGCAGGAGTCCCGCCGCCGCGGCCAGGTCGACATGTTCGGCCTCTTCGAGCCCGACCCCCCCGCCGGCGGGAATGGCCACGCCAACGGCAACGGCCGGGGCCGATCCGGGGGGGCGACCCTGCCCGACCTCCCCGAGCTGCCCGACGCCGAGCGGCTCGCCGAGGAGAAGAAGGTCCTCGGCTTCTACATGACGAGCCACCCGCTCGCCCGCCACAACCAGGTCCTGCTCGCCCTCGCCACCCACCGGGTCGCCGACCTCGGCACCGTCCCCGACAAGGGGGAGGTCGTCCTCGGCGGGATGATCGGCGGGGTCCAGGTCCGCAACACCAAGAACTCGCGGTCGGGCCTGACCCGGATGGCCAAGCTCACCTTCGAGGACCTGACCGGCAGCACGCCGGCGATGCTCTGGCCCGAGGAGTTCGCCAAGAACGAGGCGGCGATCAAGGACGACACGATCTGCTTCGTCCGCGGCACCCTCTCCCGCCAGCGCGACCCGGCCGAATTGATCATCGCGCGGATCATCCCGCTGGAGAAGGCCGCCGCCGAGCTCTCGCGCGGGGTCGTCGTCCGCCTGACCAAGGGCGTCACCCAGCCGACCGACCTCGAACGCCTGCTCCGGACCGTCCGCAACTATCCCGGGAACCTCGACCTGTACCTCGAGATCCTGGGGATCGAGAAGATCCGCCGGGCGATCTACAAGGCGGGCAACTCGCTGAAGATCCGCCACGACGACCGCTTGCTGGCGGACCTGGAGGCCCACCTCGGCGCGGGCAATGTCCGGGTCCTCGGCCAGCGCGGGATCGCGGCCCGGGTCGAGCCCGTCCCCGTCGCCGCCGCGCCGGCCCCCCCGACCTACGAGGACACCCAGGTCGACGAGGACGACCCCTGATCCGCCCGGCCCACACATAATCGCCTCGCCATCTTCCTCGGTTCCACACCGAACATTTGCAGCCTATTCACTTCGACTCTTGACCTCGGGGTGTATCATAAGAGCGACGTTGCGAGCGCATGTGGCCGCGACGCCCGCCGGACTCAGCGAGTCTCCGAATTCGGCGAAACCAAACCGGGCCTGGCGGGTTGTCCCCGCGGATCGGCCCGGCCGAATCCGATCTCTCGAGACCTCACCTTATGGTTCGCGATCGCCCTGCCGACCTCGCCGCCTCTCGACGGGCCGGCCTCCGGATATTGACGCTCGCGCTGGCCGCCGGGTTCGCCGCCGGCTGCGGGGGCGGCGACGCGGTCCGGCTGCCGACCTCCGGGACGCCCCACCCGGTCCGGGGCAAGCTCACGGTCCCCGCGGGCAAGTCGATCGCGGGGGCCAAGGTCAACCTCGTCCCCGACGGCTTCGCCGGCCCGACCCCGACGGGCGAGGTGAAGGCCGACGGCTCCTTCGAGCTGACCTCGGTCACCGCCGGTGATGGGGCGGCGGACGGCTCGTACAAGGTGAAGATCGACCCGCCCCCGGGCGTCCCGCTGGCCAAGACGGTGATCCCCGGCCGGTTCGCCGACGAGGACAGCTCGGGCCTGAAGGTCGTGATCAAGGCGGACACCGCCGAGATCCCGCCGATCTCGCTGGCGCCGGACGCCAAGGCCGCCCCCGGCCGCAGAGACTGAATCCCCTCCCCGGCCCCCCGTCCCGATAGCCCTATACGTCACGTCCCGGGACCGTCCCGGGGCGGCCTTGCCGTCGCCCGATCGCCCGACCGGAGAGTTTCATCCCCATGCCCCGCCCTCGCACCCGTGGATTCACCCTGATCGAGCTGCTGGTCGTGATCGCGATCATCGCGGTCCTGATCGCGCTCCTGCTGCCCGCCGTCCAGGCCGCCCGCGAGGCCGCCCGCCGGACCCAGTGCACCAACAACCTCAAGCAGTTGGGCCTGGCGATGCACAACTACGAGAGCTCGGTGGGGGCCTTCCCCCCGGGCGGCGAGTCGACGAACTTCAACGTCGCCGCCGGCACCTTCCCCGGCACCCAGTTCGTCGACGGCAACTATTCGACGCTGGCCCGGCTCCTGAACTACATCGAGGGGCAGGCGATCAGCAACACGATCAACTTCAACTTCGAGTATAACCACAGCTCGCTGAGCAACGTCACCTCGTTCAGCGTGACGCTGAACGTCTTCCTCTGCCCCAGCGCCAACCGCCAGCCGGGCGGCGGCAAGGAGGGGGCGTCGGGCTCGACCGACACCGAGGCGAACATCTTCGGCGGCTACGGCGTGGCCGACTACGGCCCGACCGTCTACACCGACATCGACCCGCTCGGCCGCGCCGGCGCCGACGGCAGCACCTACATCACCACCCCGTACCGCAACAAGCTCTTGCGGGCCAACGGCCTGCTCAAGCAGGGGATGACCCGGATCGCCGAGGCGACCGACGGCACGAGCAACACGATCGCCATCGCCGAGGACGCCGGCCGCGACGCCCGGTTCGCCAGCCCCTACACCCGCGGGACCGCCCCGGCCCTGATCGACCCCTCGGGCGTCCTCCGCCTGAACGTCTACGCCCCGACCGACGCCGGCCTGACCCTCCGGTTCTGGCGCTGGGCCGAGGCCGACGGCGGCTACGGCGTCTCCGGCGCGATCAACAACAAGTTCCGCCCGATGGCCGAGCAGAGCACCTGGCCGACCACCTTCACCACCAAGGGCAACAACGCCGGCGCCAACGACGAGATCTTCAGCTTCCACCCCGGCGGCGCCAACGCCCTCTTCGGCGACGGCTCGGTCCGGTTCCTCAAGGATTCGACGAACATCACCGTCCTCCGCTCGCTCGTGACCCTCAGCGGCGGCGAGGTCATCTCGTCCGACGCCTATTGATCGGTCGGACGGCCCCGACCCTCGATCGATGCCCCAGCCCGGCCTCGCGCGACCCACGTCGCGCGGGGCCGTTCGCGTTTTCGGCCCGGGCGCACTTTTCCGCGCGACCTCGGGGAAATTTCCGATGCGATTTCCGGGGGCGCCGGGTAGAATCATCCCGAGCCCGCCTTCGATCCGTCGTCGGCCGCAACGCCCCGCCTCCGCCCGATCAGCCCGCCCCTCCGTCCGTCTGCCCGTCAGGTCGACCGCCGGCCGATGCCCCCCGGGGCCGTCGCGCGGTCGGGGAGTGCCCCGCCCATGAGCGTCTCGCGTCGGATCGCGCCCGCCCTCGTCGTGCTCGGCTGCTTCGCCCTCGCCCTCGCCCCCGTCCGCCCCGCCCGGGCGCAGGACGCCGACCCGCCCGAGCCGAGATGGACGGCCGACCAGCGGTCGCACTGGGCCTTCGTCGCGCCAGGCCGCCCCGAGCCGCCCCCGACCCGGGCCAAGGGCTGGGCGAAGAACCCGATCGACGCCTTCATCCTCGGCACGCTCGAGGAGGCCGGGCTGTCGCACGCCCCCGAGGCCGACCGCAGGACCCTGATCCGCCGGGTCACGTTCGACCTGACCGGCCTGCCGCCGACCCCCGCCGAGGTCGTCGCCTTCGCCGACGACGACCGGCCCGACGCCTACGACCGCCTGGTCGACCGCCTGCTCGCCTCCCCCGCCTACGGCGAGCGGTGGGCCCGCCCCTGGCTCGACCTCGCCCGGTTCGCCGAGAGCGACGGCTTCAAGAGCGACAAGACCCGGCCGTCCGCCTGGCGGTACCGCGACTGGGTGATCAAGGCCCTCAACGCCGACCTCCCCTACGACCGATTCGTCGCGCTGCAGCTCGCGGGGGACGAGGTCGCCCCCGGCGACGCCGAGGCGTTCGTCGCCACCGGGTTCAACCGGGGCTGGCCGTTCGAGGACAACAACATGGTCCCCGGGCTGAACCGGCAGCTCATGCTCGACGACATGACCGACACCACCGCGTCGGTCTTCCTCGGCCTGACCGTCGGGTGCGCCCGGTGCCACAACCACAAGTACGACCCGATCAGCCAGAAGGACTACTACCGGCTCCAGGCGATCTTCGCCGGCACGGCGGCGCGCGACGACTACGCGATCGCCCCGCCGTTCGAGCGGGCGATGCACGCCTCGGTCGAGGCCGAGCACGCCGCCCGGCTCGCCCGGGTCCGGAAGGAGATCGAGTCGGTCGAGCGGCCCTATCGCGCCCGGCTCCTGGAGGCGACGATGGCCAAGCTCCCCCCCGAGGTCCGGGTGGCGATGGAGACCGAGCCGGCCCAGCGGTCGGCGTTCCAGGAGGACCTGCTCCGGTCCAACGCGAAGAAGCTCGCCGTCGAGCCCAAGGCGATGCAGGCCGCGATGACGCCGGAGGACCGCCGGGCCTGGACCGAGCGCTCGGCGCTGATGGCGTCGATCGCCAAGGCCGTCCCGCCCGGCCCCGAGACGGCCAGCGGGATGACCGAGCGGTCGGCCGACGCCCCGCCGGTCCGGCTCCTCCGCAAGGGGAGCTTCGTCCGCCCCGGCGGCGAGGTCCCCCCCGGTTTCCCCTCGGTCCTGGCCGACCCGTCGCAGCCCCCCGCCTTCGAGGCGACCGCCTCGGGCACCTCCGGGCGCCGCAAGGCCCTGGCCGAGTGGATCGCGCGGGCCGACCACCCGCTGACGGCCCGGGTGATCGTCAACCGGCTCTGGCAGGGGCACTTCGGCCGGGGGATCGTCTCGACCCCGAGCGACTTCGGCACCCAGGGCGTCGAGCCGACCCACCCGGAGCTGCTCGACTGGCTCGCGACCGAGCTCCCCCGCCGCGGCTGGAGCCTGAAGGCGATGCACCGGCTGATGGTCACGAGCGCGACCTACCGCCAGTCGAGCGCCGGCGACCCGTCGGCCGTCGCGGCCGACCCCGAGAACGGCCTGTTCGGCCGGATGCCCCGGCGTCGGCTCGAGGCCGAGGCCGTCCGCGACGCCCTGCTCGCCGTCTCGGGCCGGCTCGACCCCCGGGTCGGCGGCCCGAGCGTCTTCCCCGACCTCCCGCCCGGGGTCGACACCCGGGGGGGCTGGACCCGGTCCCCCTCCGCCGCCGACCGCGACCGCCGGAGCATCTACGTCTTCGTCCGCCGTAACCTGAAGTACCCCCTCTTCAACGCCTTCGACTCCCCCGACACGAACGTCACCTGCCCGGAGCGCAACGTCTCGGTCAACGCCCCGCAGGCCCTGATGCTGCTGAACTCCGAGCTGGTGGTCGACCAGGCCCGGGCCCTCGCCGCCCGGGTCGCGGCCGCGGCCGGAGGCCGGGACGACCGCCCCGCCCTCGTCCGCGCCGCCTACCGAGCCGCCTTCGCCCGCGACCCCGACCCCGCCGAGTCGGCCCGAGCGGTCGCCTTCCTCGAAGGCCAGGCCAGGCCCGACGGCGGCACCCCCGCCCGGGACGCCGCGCTGGTCGACTTCTGCCACGTCCTACTCAACTTGAACGAGTTCGTCTTCGTCGACTGACCGGGCCGGTCCGCTCTCTCGCACATGCCCAACCTTCCCCGGTCCGGAAATCGATGTCCTTGTCGCTCATCGCCGACCTCGCGAGCGTGGTCGGCCTCCTGATCTCCCTCGGGGGGTTCGGTGTTACAATCAGGAACGTCGGCAAGGCACGCCGGGCGGCCGAGGAGGCTCGTCGGGCGGCCCAGGAGGCGGTCTCGCGAGTCGGCGAACGGCTCCTCGACGACGAACTCGCCGTCTTGATCCAGTTCTCGACCGAGATTGAGGTGGCGTGTCGCGGCGAAGAATGGAGTGTCGCACTCCTCCGCTCGGCCGACATCCGATCGCGGCTCGCACGGGTCGCCAATCATCGGGTCCTGACGAAGTCCGAGAGAGATGACTTGAGACTGCCCCTCGAAGGACTTCCCGCCTTCCGGCAGAGCCTCGAACGTGTCCGGAGTTCCACGATCAAGCGGCTGCCCAGGAGCCACCTCGAGATCCTGCACGGATTGATCATCCGTCTGGAACAGATCCGTAGCAGGGTACAGGCCGGAATACTGGAGCTTTGACGTGATCTCCAACCCGAAATTTGTCCTCCTGTTGAAACGGCTGCTCGAGAAGACCAAGCTCGGCCGCCTCAAGTGGCAGGCGACTTCCAGCCCTTATGCCTTCCGCGTCGGATTTGAACGCGGCCTGGTCCGCGTCGGGCTCGACGCGATCGAGGACGATGACGAGCCCGCGGGGACCGGGTCGCATTACGCGGTGCTGATCGCACCTCCGGGGCAAGTGCTGGAGTCCGTGTCCGGGAAGATCCCGAGCGACGGTCCTCTCCCGGGCGACCTGCTCGAAGAACTCTACGCCGCGGCTCGTCGCACCGCCCTGGATACCGACGAGGTGATTGAAGAACTCCTCTCGCACGTCGACGCCGAGAAATGGGACAAGTCCTGAGCCTCGCGCGTTCCGGCGGAATGACCAATCCCAGCGACGTTTGAAGATTGCATCGTTCTCTTGCGAGTCCCCAACGCATCTGATCTCCTGTCCTACCTGAGTCCGCGACGGCGGGGCGGCGCGGCCCCGCGAGCTTTCCTGGCGACCCGACGGGGCCCCCCTGATGCCGATCTCTTTCACCTGCGGGCAGTGCGGCAAGGACTACATCGTCAGCGACGGGCTCGCCGGCAAGCGGGCCATGTGCAAGGCGTGCGGCAACCGGATGCAGATCCCGGGCGACTCCGCGGTCGACGCCGTCGCGGTCTCGGCGCCCGTCGCCCGGTCGTCGTCCCCGTCGCGGCCCGCGGCCGCCCCCCCGCCCAGGGAGGCCCCCCGGCCGGCCGCCGATGACCTCTACGGGCTCGACGAGGCCCCCCTGCCGCTCCCGCCGAGGGCGGGCCTGGGCGCCTCGCCCGCGGACGAGCCCGAGGCCCCCAAGAAGAAGAAAAAGAAGGGCGGGCTGTTCTCGTCCGGGGGCGCGAAGCCGAAGATGGATGCGGGCGGGCTCAACGTCGGCCTGATCGTCCGGGTCGTCCTCTTGCTGGCCGCGGTCGGGTTCGGCCTGTTCCGGACGTTCGGGCTCTCGTCCAAGGGCGAGGTCGAGAAGATCGCCGTCCGCCAGCTCGACCTGACCGATCGGTTCTCCGACACCCTCCGGTCGATCGACAGCGTGGCGGCGGCGAATCTGCAGTCGGCCAAGCTCAAGGAGATCCTCCGCCTGATGACCGAGAACCTCGAGAAGAACCGCAACAAGAAGGCCCGTCAGTCCGACATCGACGCCGTCGCGCAACGGCTCCAGGGCCGGGCCGACGCCGCCAAGCAGCGGCTGATGACTGAGATGACCCGCGTCGCCATGATCCCCGGGGCGCTCCAGAAGCTGGACATCCAGGCCCCCCTGGAGAAGCTCGCCCACCTGGAGCAGCAGCTCCAGATCGGCGGCCCGGTCGCCGAGCCGGATTGAACGAAGGCCCGCCCGCCTTCCCCGGACCCGGATCACTTCCTCTCCCTCCTCAGCAGAAGGACCGCGACTGATGATCCCCCATCGCGAGCGCCCGGTCGGCCGACGCGACTTCCTCGCCCGCGCCGGGCTCGGCTTCGGCGGGCTGGCCCTGGCCGCGATGCTCGCCGACGACGAGGCCCGGGCCGACACCCCCGCCATCGACCCGATGCGCCCCGTCGCCCCCCGCGCCGGCCACTTCGCGGCCAGGGCCGACCGGGTCATCTTCTGCTTCATGGAGGGGGGCCCGAGCCACATCGACCTGTTCGACCCCAAGCCTGAGCTGACCCGGCGGAACGGCCAGCCCCTGCCCGCCAGCTTCGGCAAGGTCTTCACCCCGATGGGCGTCGGCGGCAACAACCTGCTCGCCTCCCGACGCAAGTTCGCCCGCCACGGGGAGTCGGGCACCTGGGTCTCCGACTGGTACCCGAACATCGCCGGGGTCGTGGACGAGGTCGCCCTGGTCCGGTCGTGCTGGGCCGACGGGGTGAACCACGTCGGCAGCGTCTGCCAGATGAACACCGGGAGCATCCTCGCGGGCCGGCCGAGCCTGGGGGCGTGGGTCACCTACGGGCTCGGCACGACGAACCAGGACCTCCCCGCCTTCGTGGTGATGGCCGACGCCGCCGAGCCGATCGGCGGGCCGAGGAACTGGGGCAACGCCTGGCTCCCCGCGACCTTCCAGGGGACCCCGTTCCGCAAGGACGGGGCGCCGATCCTCCACCTCGACTCGCCCCCGGGCGTCACCCCGGCCCGCCAGCGCGCCAAGCTCGACCTGATCGCCGACCTCGACCGCCGCCACGCCGCGACCCGCGGCGACGACTCCCGCCTCGCCGCCCGGATCGCCGCGTACGAGCTGGCCTACCGGATGCAGGCCGAGGCCCCCGAGGCCGTCGACCTCGCCGGGGAGTCGGCCGAGACCAAGGCCCTCTACGGGATGGACGACCCCCGCTGCAAGGAGTTCGGCGCGATGTGCCTGCGGGCCCGCCGCCTGGTCGAGCGCGGCGTCCGGTTCGTCCAGCTCTACTGCGGCTCGGGCAGCCAGTGGGACGCGCACCGCGACCTCGAAGGCAACCACGCCCGCCTCTGCGCCCGGAGCGACCGCCCCGTCGCCGGCCTGATCCAGGACCTCAAACGCCGCGGCCTGCTCGACCGGACTCTCGTGGTCTGGGGCGGCGAGTTCGGCCGGACCCCGATGACCGAAGGCACCGACGGCCGCGACCACAACCCCTACGGCTTCAGCATGTTCCTCGCCGGCGGCGGGATCAAGCGCGGCGTCACCCTCGGCTCGACCGACGAGTTCGGCCTGAACGCCGTCGAGGACAAGGTCCACGTCCACGACCTGCACGCGACGATCCTCCACCTCCTCGGCCTCGACCACCGACGGCTGACCTTCCCCCGCGACGGCCGCGACGAGCGCCTGACCGTCAACGGCGGCAACGTCGTCCGCGGCGTCCTGGCCTGAGCCAATGCGACCCGCGACCCGAGGGAGCGACGACCGATGGCCATCAAGAACGTCCCCCTGCCCGAGGACCTCGGCGCCTTCGTCGAGGAGGAAGCCGCGCGCAAGGGATTCGCCACGCCCGGGGACTACGTCGAGTCGGTGCTCGGTGAGGCCCGGAAGCGGCGGGAAGACCGGGACCGGGTCGACGCCCTGTTGACCGAGGCGATCGAGTCCGGACCGGCCGCCCCGATGACGGCCGAGGACTGGGAGCAAATTCGCGACGAGGTCCGTCGCCGGCACGAGGCCCGTCGAGGATCGGCCCATGGCCCGACCCGTACCGAGGGTCAATAGGCATGCCGCGGCGAGGCTGGATCTCGTCGAGATCGGCGACTACCTCGCTCGAAAGGCGAGCCTCGCCGTCTCCGAGCGATTCCTCGACGAGGCGGAACAAACCCTCGCCCGGCTCTCCCGACGACCGAAGCTCGGTGCCCTCTGGGAGAGCGACGCGCCTGGGTGCGACGACATCCGATACCTGCCCCTATCCAGGTTCCGCCATTACTTGATCTTTTACCGGCCCATCGATGGGGGAATCGAGGTCCTTCGCGTCCTTCACGGAGCCCGCGATATTCGCCAGGTTCTCGAACCGGACGCCGCCGACGAGGAATGAACCGCGGCCCCGACTCATCTGCCCACCCGGAGCAGATGAGTCGGGGCCAATTCGCGCCCAGCTTCGCCGGGTCCCTTACTTGATCCGCCGGGTCGCGTCGTCGCGGGCGGCGAGCGAGGGGGAGCGGAGCAGGCAGTCGATCATCTGCCTGGGGACCGGGGCCGCGGCGGTGGCGGCGTCGAGCCGGTAGCCGCGCTTCGTGGTCCGGTCGGGCTGGCCGGGCTCCTTGACGGTGATCGCGAAGGTGCAGTCGCGGTCGGCGCTCCGCGAGGCGACCTCGAGGTCGGCCAGGATGAGCTGGCCGTTCCGGTCGACCTTCTTCGTCACCGGCTTGAACGACGACGAGGGGTGGCCGGGCTTGACCTCGACCTCGCAGCCCGATTCGCCCAGGCCGGTGATCTTGATCCGGAGCGTCACCCGGTTGACGACCGCCGCGTCGGCGGCCGAGGCCATCGACGGCCAGGCGGTGGCGACCAGGGCCGACGCGAGGGCGAGCCCGACCCCGGCGGGGAGGGCGAAGGCGAAAGCGGCCGTCCTTGACCTGCCTTGCATGCGGTCCGGCTCCTCTTGGATCGGGGGGGTCCCGGATCGACCCGACGCGGGGGACCGGCGACCTCCATCCTTGGGGCCGCCCTCGCCGTCATCCCGGCCGTCGCTCGGATCCGATCGGGCGGGAACGTACCGCCGATCCCCCGATCGGGCAAGGGCAAGTCACGCCCGACCGCGTCCCGTTCGGGCCGCCGCGGGGGGCTGGACACCCGGCCCGGCTCAGATCGTCCGGCCGCCGTCGACGACGAGGACCTGGCCGGTCATCAGGCTGGTCTCGTCGGCGAGGAAGAGCGCGACGGCGGCGACGTCGTCGGCGGTGGCGGGGCGCTTCAGCGGGGTGTGGCGCATCGCCTGCTCGACCAGGTCCTGGTGGTCGGCGAGCCAGCGGGTCTGGACCGGGCCGGGGGCGACGGCGTTGACCCGGACCTCGGGGGCGAAGGCGCGGGCCAGGCTCTTGGTCAGGGTGATCACCGCCCCCTTGCTCGCCGCGTAGGCGATCGACGAGCCCGACCCCGCGACGCCCGCCACCGAGGCGATGTTGACGATGTTCCCCCGCCGCCGCTTCAGGTGCGGCATCGCGGCCCGGCAGCCGAAGAACGTCCCCTTGAGGTTGACGTCCAGGATCTCGTCCCAGACCTCGGCCGTCAGGCCGTCGAGGTCGGTGTGCGGGATGAAGACGGTCGTCGCCGCGTTGTTGACCAGGAGGTCGAGGCCGCCCAGCTCGTCGACGGTCCGCTCGACCATGGCGCGGACGGCCGTGTCGTCGGCCACGTCGGCCTGAACGACGATCACCCCGCCGCCTCGGGCGCGGACGCCCTCGGCCGTCTCCTCGGCCTCGGCCCTGGACTTCGAGTAGTTCACCGTCAGGTCGTAGCCGCGCTCGGCCAGCCGCCAGGCCAGGGCCCGGCCGATCCCGGTGGCCGATCCCGTCACCAGCGCGACGCGACGGACGGCCAGGCCCCCGCCCTCCGGTGGGTTCGCGGGGTCGAGGCCCGGGCCCGTCCCCTCGTCGGCGATCATCGCGGCGCGACCGGGGGTGGTGAGCTCGCGGTCTGGACCCCCGCCCTCGCACCGACCGGGCCGTTCGCCCTGGCGATGTTGTGCACGACCCCCTCGACCGACGGGCTCATCCACGACAGCAGGCTCGACGGCGCGACCCCGAGCAGGATCGTGAAGCCGACCAGCGGGGCGGCGATCAGCGTCTCGCGGAGGTTCAGGTCGGGCAGGCCCTTCCAGTCCTCCTTCTTGCCGAGGAAGACGCGCTGGATCGTCCAGAGGATGTAGCCGGCGGTGAGGATCACGGCGACCGCCGCCAGGACCGCGAGGGTCGGGCTGTAGTGGAACGAGGCGAGGACGACGAACGCCTCGGCCCAGAAGCCGCAGAGGCCGGGCAGGCCCATCGACCCGAAGAAGATCAGGAACGAGATCGCCCCGTAGAGCGGCATGATGTTGAGCAGGCCGCCGAGCTTGTTCAGGTCGCGGGTGTGTGCCCGGTCGTAGATCACGCCGACGAGGAAGAACATCCCGGTCGAGGTGATCCCGTGGGCGATCATCATGTACATCGCCCCGTTCAGGCCGTAGGCGTAGTACCGGCCGTCGCTGGAGAGGTTCATCGCGGCCATCCCCAGGGTGCAGTACCCCATGTGGCTGACCGAGCTGTAGGCCACCAGCTTCTTGAAGTCGGTCTGCGCCATCGCGGCGAGCGCCCCGTAGAGGATGCTCACGACGCCGACGGCGGCCACCGCGTAGGCCCACGCCTGGGCACCCATCGGGGCCAGCGGCCAGGCCAGCCGGATCAGGCCGTACCCGCCGATCTTGAGCAGGACCCCGGCGAGGATCATGCTGATCGGCGTCGGCGCCTGGACGTGGGCGTCGGGGAGCCACGTGTGGAACGGGAACGACGGCAGCTTCACGCAGAACCCGACGAAGAACAGGAGGAAGATCCACTGCTGGATCTTGCCGTCGAAGAACTTCGTGTCGGCCATCGCCTGCGCCAGGGCCACCGCGTCGAACGAGTGCGCCGAGAACGGCTTGCCGTTGAGCATCGCCCCCGAGATCCCCGGCCAGAAGTAGAGGATCAGGATCGCCACGAGGATGAAGACCGAGCCGAAGAGGGTGTAGAGCAGGAACTTGATCGCCGCGTACTCCCGGTTCTCGCCGCCCCAGACGGCGATCAGGAAGTACATCGGCAGCAGCATCACCTCGAAGAAGACGTAGAAGAGGATCAGGTCGAGCGCCATGAACACGCCGTTCATGCAGGCGACGAGCACGAGGAAGAGCGCGAAGTATCCCTTGATGTTCTTCTCGATCGACCACGACGCCAGGCACGCCAGGACGCTCACCAGGCCGGTCAGCAGGACGAGGCTGAGGCTGATCCCGTCGAGGCCGAGGTAGTACTGGATGTTGAAGATCGGGATCCAGGCGTTGCGGACGAGCAGGTCGCCCACGCCGCTCTGCCGGCCGGCGATGACGTCGGTGCTCTCGGTCAGCTCCTTGCCCTCGTAGGGCTGGAGGATGTTGTTCTGGGCCCGCTCCTGGAGGGTCGCCGCCGCGGGGGCCTCGACCTTCGTGTACTCGGTGTAGGCGAAGACCGAGAGCGCGAGGGTCGCCACCGTGATCGCCAGGGCGGTCCCCTTGATCGCCGACCCGGCCCCCTTCGGCAGCAGCAGGACGAGCGCCGCCCCGGCCATCGGCAGGAACCAGAGCAGGCTCAGCAGCAGGTCGTCGCTCATCGCGGTCATCGCTCGATCCCCTCCGACTCTCGTGACAGGGCCCGCGACGCCGCGGCGTCCCGGGTCGTGGGCCCGGGGCGAGGGCCCCGCGGCGGGGGCCCGGCCGGGCCGGCGGTCATCGCAGGACCCAGGCGAAGACGCCGGCGAACAGGCCGACGACCCCGATGGCCAGGAACATCAGGTAGTTGCGGAGCCGGCCCGTCTGGACCCTCCGGCCGAGGTCGCCGAGCCGGTAGGTCAGCCGGCCCACGCCGTTGACCACGCCGTCGACGACCAAGTTGTCGAACCGGCCGCTCAGCCGGCTGATCAGGCTGACCCCACCCGCCGACCCGTTGACCACGCCGTCGATCGCGTCCCGGTCGAACCGGCTGATCCAGCGGGCCAGGGCCAGGGTCGGCCGGATCAGGACGGCCTGGTACAGCTCGTCGAAGTACCACTTGTGGACGAGGAAGTTGTAGATCGGGTTGAACCGGGCGGCGGTCCGCGACGGGTCGAGCCGCTTCCACTTCGCCCACGGCGAGTAATAGAGGAACCCGAGGCCGATGCCGGTCGACGCGATCAGGAGCGACGCGGCCATCGCGTACAGGTGCGCCGAGCCCAGGTCGGTCGCGACCAGCGGCTCGCCATACTCGAGCAGCCGCTCCAGGACCGGGTGCGCCCCGGGCAGAGGCAGGACGACCCACGGCCAGCCGACGATGATCGTCGGGACCGCCAGGGCGAACAGCGGCCAGAGCATCAACGGGCCGCTCTCGTGGGCGTGCTGCGACGGGTGGCGGTGGTGGTGGCCCTGGTCGTGCGGGTGGCCGTGGGGGTCGAACCCGGCCTCGGGGTAGCCGCGCGACTCGCCGCCGAAGGTCAGGAACCACATCCGGAACATGTAGAAGGCCGTCAGGGCCGCGCCGACGGCGGGCAGGAGGAACAGGAGGATGTGCTCGTAGCGCCCCTCGTCGAAGACGAAGTGGAGCGACGCCGCGAGGATCGCGTCCTTCGAGTAGAACCCGCTGAACGGCGGCACGCCCGAGATCGCCAGCGTCGCCGCCAGCATCGTCAGGGCCGTCCACTTCATCTTCTTGTAGAGCCCGCCCAGGACCGGCATCTCGTACGTGTGCACCGCGTGGTAGACGCTCCCCGCGCCGAGGAACAGGAGCGCCTTGAAGAACGCGTGCGTGATCAGGTGGAAGAGGCCCGCCGCCCGGCCGCCGACCCCCAGCCCCAGCATCATGAAGCCGAGCTGGCTGACCGTCGAGTAGGCGAGCACCTTCTTGAAGTCGGTCTGGACCATCGCGATCGTCGCGGCGATGAACAGGGTGATCCCGCCCGTGTACGCGATATAGAGGAGTGCCGGCTCGGTGAAGACGGGGAAGAACCGGCCGACGAGGTAGACCCCCGCGGCCACCATCGTCGCCGCGTGGACCATCGCCGAGACCGGCGTCGGCCCGGCCATCGCGTCGGGCAGCCAGACGTGGAGCGGGAACTGGGCGCTCTTGCCCACGCACCCGGCGAAGATCCCCAGCCCGGCGACCGTCAGCAGCCACGAGGGGATCTGCCGGTGCGATCGGTCCGTTGGGTCGAGGGTCGGGGCCTTCGTCGCCGGGTTCCGCAGCTCGACCTTCTCCCCGGCCACGACGTTCAGCGCCCCGTCGGGGCCGCGCAGGCCGCGGTTGATCTCGTCGATGTTGAACGTCCCGAGCGACGACCAGAGCAGGCCGAGCCCGACGAGCATCCCCACGTCGCCCACCCGGTTCGTGATGAACGCCTTGTTCGCCGCGTCGCTGTTCTTCTTGTCCTCGTACCAGAAGCCGATCAGCAAGTACGAGCAGACCCCCACCAGCTCCCAGAAGACGAAGACCATGAAGATGTTGTCGGCCGCGACCAGCCCGAGCATCGAGAAGCAGAAGAGCGACAGATACGTGAAGAAGAGCGGGTACCGGGGGTCGTCGTGCATGTACCCCATCGAGTAGATATGGATCAAGGTGGCGATGAACGTCACCATCAGGAACATGATCACGGCGACATTATCGATGTGGACCCCGATCGGGATCTCGAGCGCCTCGTCCGCGTGGTTGCCCAGGGTCGATCCGACCGAGGCCCACGGGATGCTGAACTTCCACGCCTTCGCCGCGGGGGGCATGACCCGGGCATGACCTCCGGCCGCGCCCGAGGGGCCCCCGGCCTCGGCGGCGTGCGACCCGGCCGCGCCGGGGTCGTGGCCGGGCTCGGCCGAGGCCCCGGCGTGGGACTCGGCCCCCTCGCCGTGGTGCGCGAACACGCCCTCGGCGGTGAAGAAGAAGTAGCTGACGAACCCGACGAGGCTCAGGACGAACGAGGCCGCGATCGCGGCCGTGGCGATGTAGGCGTTGAGCCGCCTGAGGTACTTGCCGAAGGACAGCTCCACCGCGAAGGCGGCCAGCGGGATCAGCACGGCGGCGATGTAGAGGCCAACCTGCCAGCTCATCGTCATCGGTGGATCTCTCTCGGTCTCGCGCGGACGGGTCGGCGTCGTCGGTCGGTGCGGTGCGGTGCGGTGCGGTGCGATCGCGGCGCCCGGGGGGCCGGGCGGCCCCGCCGAGCGTCGGTCCGAGATCGCGGCCTGGCCCGGGAGATCGTGAAATATGGCACGGGGGCCGGGCCATTGCAACCCCCTGCTCCTCCGGCGTCATGGCCTTGCGACCGCCCGGCGATCTCCGAGAAACCGGCCGTCCGGGCGGGGTCGGAGGCCCACTCCGTCGGCCTCGATTCGCCCGGCTTGTCGTCGACCCGTCGAGACTCCACAATGGGTCGACACCCCGCCCGCCGCCCGTCCCCGATGCCCGCCGAGGCCCGCCCCGATGCCCCTCGCCCTCGCGACCCTGCTCGCCCCGCTGCTCGCGGCCCTGACGGCCGGCTCTCCCCCACGGCCCTCCCTGACCGTCCGGCTGGTCCGGCCCGACCGATCGCTGGAGCGGGTCCTCGGCCTGTTCGAGGGGACGCGGGCATCGAGCCCGGCGGCGGCGCTCGCGGCGTACGGCCGGGCCCGGGGCGGCAAGTCGGGGCTGTCCAAGGCGGCCGAGTCGGGGATCGTGGTCTTCAACCCGATGATGGTCGGCGAGCTCGCCGTGCTCGACGGCGCGACGTTCGAGGTCGGCCGGTCGCCCGGCGGCCGGCTCGGCTGGGACCTCGTGATCCCCCGCGACGACGGGACGTTCGCCGCCCTGGCCACCGCGATGGCGCTGACCCAGGGGAGGAGCGACCTGCCCGTCGACCAGGTCTCGACCGACCGGCTCGGCCCGGGCGGATCGGCCGTCTCGGCGCGGGCCCCGGGCGGGTTCGTCGTCGCCGCGAGCCGGGCCGACCTCGCCGCCGGGATCGCCCGGTCCCGCGCGCCGCTCGACCCGTATCCGCCGGGAGACGCCCGGCTGGTCGTCCGGGTCGACCCGGCCGCCCTGGCCGCGCCGGGGGGGACGCTCGCGGCGCGACGGGCGGGGGAGGCCCTGCTCGGGCTCGGCTACGACGGCCTCGCGGCATCGGTCGCGATCGAGGGGGATGCGCTGGTCGCGACCGTCCACGGCCGGGGCCCCGCGCCCGGGCCGTCACGGGCGGCGATCGCGCCGGGGTGGCTCGACCCGGTGCCGGCGGAGGGGACCATCGCGGCGTTCGCCCTGGCGATCGACCCGAGCCCGACGGCGTGGGACCTCGCCTTCGCCGTGCTCGACCGGGTCGAGCGGGCCGACCGCGCCCGGGCCGGGGCCGCCCCGCTCCGGGCGCGGCTGGCCCTGCTCGCGGGCGCGGCGGGGGTCCGGCCGGATCGGGACCTGTTCGCGATCCTGGTCGGGGTCTCGGGGATCGTCACCGTCGACGGGTCGGGACGCGTGGATGGAATCCTCGTCCGGCTCCACGCCCGCGACGGCGACGCCGCCGGCCGGCTCCGCGACGCGACCGTCCCCCGCCTCGTCCGCTCCCTCCGGCTGGAGGCCGACCCGCCCCGGCCCGGGGCCGGCCCCGACGGGTCGCTCCGGTTCCGCGCGGGGGGCCGGCCGATCGCCGTCGACCGCCGGGGCGACGCGGTCGACTTCGCGTGGGGGCCCTCGGTCGGTGCGCGGGCCGCGGTCGCGGCGGCCGACCCCTCGCGATCGGCCGGCCCCGCGCTGCGTGCCGGGCTCCCCGCCGGGTCCGACCGATTCGTCGCCGTCTGGCCGGGCCGGCTCAAGGCCCTGGACCTCCCCGACGCCCCCCCCGCCGTCTGGTCGGGCCGGGGGCCCGCCGGTGAGTCGGTCGACGAGGTCCGCTGGCCGGGCCTCCGCGCGAGCGTCCGCCGGTTCGTCGACCGCCTCCCGCTCGACCCGCCCCCCGACCGCTCGGGCCCGTGAGGGAATGAGGGTAACGCATCCATGAGCCAGGACCAATGGTCGGCCGTCGATCGGTACATCACGGACCGGGTCGTCCCCGGCGATCCCGCCCTGGACGCGGCCCTGGCCGACAGCGCCGCGGCGGGCCTGCCGGCCATCGCCGTCGCGCCCAACCAGGGGAAGTTCTTGCAGCTGCTCGCCCGCGCCATCGGTGCCCGGTCGATCCTGGAGATCGGCACCCTCGGCGGCTACAGCACGATCTGGCTGGCGCGGGCGCTGCCGGAGGGCGGTCGGCTGATCACGCTGGAGTCCGAGCCGAGGCATGCCGACGTGGCCCGGGCGAACATCGCGCGGGCCGGGCTGGCCGATCGGGTCGAGGTCCGGCTGGGGAAGGCCCTGGAGACGCTCCCCCGACTCCGATCCGAGGGCCTCGGCCCGTTCGATTTCGTGTTCATCGACGCCGACAAGGTGAGCACGCCCGAGTACTTCGTTCGGTCGCTGGACCTCACCCGGCCGGGGGGCCTGATCGTCGTCGACAACGTCGTCCGGAAGGGGGCGGTGGCCGACTCCGGGAGCGAAGACCCGAGCGTCCTGGGGGTCCGTCGGTTCTACGAGATGCTCGCGGCCGAGCCTCGCGTCAGCGCCACGGCGATCCAGACCGTGGGCAGCAAGGGGTACGACGGCTTCGCGATCGCGCTGGTCCTTCGATCTGAGGCGGGATGATCGCCGAGTCGGGCGAACCACTGGCACCAAGCGGGTCGCGGATGCGAGGATGTCATCGGGGGCCGGCTCCGGTCGGGGGATCGGGCAGCGTGGTGACCCCCATCGTCCCGGTCGCGACGGCCCCGGTCGATCCCACGCACATCAAGTTTCGCGGCGGCCCGCACCGCCGTCAACCCTTTCCCAAAGGAGTCCCCATGGGCGCCGCCGATTCTGCTGGGTCCGTGTTCATTCCCGCCCTTTTGACATTTGGCGTGATCTCCATCGTCGCGGCCCTGCAACCTGGCGTTCGAGACGCAGCCCCGCCGGCCATCCGGCGGAGCAAGGTCCCCGTTTTGACCGCCCTGCTCGGCGGCCTCATCTTCCACGCGGTCTCGAACTACGCGTTTCATCAGATGAAGAGAGCGGCCCCGATCGCCGATCCTCCCCAATCGGCGCCTGCCGTTCCCGTTCGGGCAAAATGATGGCGATGCGATTCGTTGCCCTCTCGCTCCTGGCCTGCGTGCTCCTGATTGGCGGGATCGGCTGGGATTCCACCCCGAATAAGACCGAGGTGGGTCACATGGCGGCGGCGAACGATTCGTGGCGGACGCTCCGCTTCGATGTTTTCGCCGTCAACCCCCCACTGGCCAGGATGATCGCCGGGGTTCCGGTCGCGCTCTGGCCCCCTCAATTCACCGTGGCGAATTCCGCCCCTAGGCCGCAGGATCGGCCCGAGTGGGCCATGGGCGCCGCCTTCCTCAAGGCGAACAGTCCCGAGGAAATCCGGCGGTGCTTCTTGCTGGCTCGATGGTCCCTAATCCCCGGACTGCTCCTCGGCGGTTATTTCGGCTATCAACTCAGTCATGAGATCTATGGGCGACCATCGGCGTTCATTTATATGGCATTGTGGTGTGCTTCGCCCCTGATGGATGATCCGCAACGACCGACGGACTACACGGGACTCTGGGTGGTCCACCACGGCCGGGGGGCTCGGACCGAGACCGAGTACGTCGATGGCGTGGCGAACGGCGCCCATCGTCTCTGGGGTGAGAAAGGCGTCTGTCTCCGGGAGGCTTCCGTCAAGGGAGGGCAGTGGCATGGAACGATGATCATCCGGCATTCTGATGGGACCGTGCTCGACGTAAGCGAGTTTGAAGACGGGACGGGCACGTACCGGATTTACAGCTCGGACGGCCGGCTCATCGATGAGATACCCTTGCTCCATGGGAAGCGTCATGGAGTCGTGCGTTGCTGGAGGCGCGGCAAGCTGGTCGTGACTCGATTTGATGAAGGCAAGCCTTGCGACCCGGTGACGCGTGAAGACTGACCGCATCGCGGCGAACGTGGCCTGCCGCGGCACTCCGGGTGGTCCAAAGCGGATGGGCAGCGGACAAGTTGGATGAATCTGCTCGTGAACGGTCCGGGTGCATCAAGTCGCGGCAAGTCCAGGTGTCAATCCGGGCGTAGGAAACCAGGCCCGGCCCGCCGGAAGGTCCCGAGTGATGCGGTTTTGTCACACGCACCGTCTCCTCGCGACGGTCATCTTCGCCTATGCCGGGTTGTCCGCGGCCCAGTGGGGCCACGCGGCGTGGTTCTTCGACGTCCCGTCCGACTCGCTCCGGTGTGGCAACGTCGTCACCGACCCATTCACCTGGATCCTCAACGTTCCCGCTCCCATCGCGGCGGCGTCCGCGATCGTCCTGGGCCGCCGGTGTATCCGGGACCGCCGCTGGCCTGCCCTCGCGGTGACGGCCTTGCTCGCCTTCGTGGTCACGACGGCGTGCCTGGCCTGCGAGGGGCATTTCCTGGCCCGTTGCGGCCTCGAGTGCGGCCGCCTCTGGTGGTGGCCCTGGCGGTGACGATCCCCCACCCGACCCGGCCGCCGGCCTGCACCTTCGACCCCCGAGCGAGGACGGCCGCCGCCCGATGCGACTGATCGACCTGCACACCGACTGGCCGCTCCAGTACGCCGAGGAGTCGACCGTCTACGGGGCGGGGCTCTATCCGGGGGTCGCGGCCCGGGTGGGCCAGGGGGCGGGGTACCTTCAGGCGACGTCGGCCGCGATCGTCTCGTGCTACCGGCGGCCGGCGGACTGGGCCCGCCATCCCGACCCCTGGCCGGCGCTCGATACGCTGATCGCGCGGATCGAGGCCGAGTTCGCCGGGCGGGTCCTCCGCGACCCCGTCGACCTCGCCCGCTGGGACGACGACCCCGGGGGGCTCGCCTGGGCGATGATCGGCGTCGAGGGGTTCGACTCCCTGATCCGCGACGAGGCCGGCCTCGACCGCCTGCCGGGGCTCGTCCGCCGCGGCGTCCGCCTGTTCCAGCCGACGTATGGGTCGGCAAGCGTACTCGCCGGGTCGTCCGAGGCCGGCGATGAGCGGGGCCTGCTCGACCTCGGCCGACGGTTCCTCGACCGGCTCGCCGGCCTCGCCGACCCGGGCCGAGGCCCTCGGCCGGTCGTCGACCTCGCGCACCTGAACCCGACCGCGACGGCCGGGGTCCTCGACTGGTTCGAGTCCGACCCCGACCGGCCGCGACGGCTCTCGATCGCCTCCAGCCACGGCGCCCCGAGCCACGACGGCGACCCGTCGCCCCGGGCGATCTCCCTCGACAATCTCGCGCGGCTCCGGGCCCTCGGCGGGACGATCGGCGTGGGGGTCTCGCCGCCGTTCTACCACGACCCGTCGCAGGTGCAGGCCGGGATCGAGGCCGCCGCGGCGTTGCCGTTCCGGGGCCGGGCCGGCTACGAGGGGATCGCCGTCGGCACCGACTTCCTCGGCGTCGACGCGACCTTGCCCGGCCTCGGCAACGCCGAGGAGGTCACGGCCTGGGTCGGGGCGAGCTTCCCCGCCGAGGCCGCCCGCGCGATCCAGCACGACAACGCCCGCCGCCTGATCGAGCGCGCCGTCGGGTCAACCCGTCCGTCGGCCGGCGACTGACCGGGCGGAGGTCGGGCCGCCCGACGGCCCCGCCCGGGACCGCCTCGCCCGGCCGACGGCCAGGCCGGCGAGGCCGACGGCCAGCAGGGCCAGGGCGCCCGGCTCCGGGACCGACGCGGGAGCGGCCGGCAGCTCGCCGACGATCGTGTAGGCCCAGAAGCCGATCGTGAAATGCGTCCCCGGCCCCCCCGCCCGCATCATCGTATCGACATACGTCGGCCAGCCGTCGATGCCCTCGGCGGTGATGTCGGCGAACGAGAGGAAGCCGGTGATGTGCCAGTCCCACGGCGGGGAGCCGTCGGCCAGGACGTCGCGGTTGATCCCGTCGGCCCCGTAGGCGACCGACGCCACCACGATCGGCCGTCCCGCCGAGGGCCCGCGGTCGATCAGGGCCCGGGCGTGCGCGATCGCATCGGCGTCGCTCAGCGTGATGACGAACGAGTCGCCGTGCACGACCCGCCCGGCGGGCTCGGCCACGACGAAATTGACATAGTCACCCCGCACCGTCGCCGTGGCCGCGACCACCACGGACGCGATCGCAAGGCCGATCATCCTGGACATCGTGATGCACTCGGCATGAGGAAGAGCGACCGCCTGGATAGGCCGTGAGCCCGCCCGGACGGTCGCCGCGGGGGGGGTGGGGAACGGAGGGAGTCGGGGCGAGGTATCCGGGCAACTTTGTCTGGATCAACAACGGGATGCCCGACGAAACGTGACGCGATCGGCCGGGTTTTCTCCGGGCGCGGTCGGCGGATCGGCCCGGCTTCATCGACGCATCTTTGCTTATTCCATAATAGGGAACCGACTTACTTAGATCCCCGGGGATGTCGCGCCCTCGGGTCGCGGTCCCGACGGCCCGCCGCGGCCGGCGAGGTGCCTTCCCGGGGCCACGGGTGGGGGTCGTCGGGCGACGGCGAGGCCCGAGCCGCGGGCAGGGCCGGATCGACCGACGGCCGGCCCCCGCGACGGATCGGGCCGGAAGCGTGCCGGGGCCCGGTCGGCCCCGGGGGCGCGTCCCGTGGCCGACGGACCTCCGCCCGCGCCGAGGCGGCCGCGCGGCCGCCGACCGCGACCGCGCCCCTTCGGATCCGATCGGCGGATCGCGATGCCTCGACGCTCCCCCGGCGACCCGTGGGCGGGCAAGGTTGGCGACCCCGGGGGCGTCCTCGCCCAGGTCCCGGACGACTCGGGGCTACTTCTTCGCCGGTGCCGCCGCCCGCGACGTCTTGTCCTTCCCGAGGACGCCGAGGAGTCGTTCGACGCGGAGGGGCCGGACCCCTTCGGAGCGGGCCCGGGCGATCGCTGCCTCCCTCCGCTTCTGGTCGGCCCCGCCGTCGCGGGAGGGGCCGGCGGCGGCACGGTCGTCGACGACGTACCAGGTGGTCATCGGCCCGATCTGCCCGGACTCCCGGCCGCCGGGCGGCAGGTCGTAGTCGACCAGCCCGCCCGCGGCCTCGATGAGCCGGCGGACCTCGGCCCGGTCGTCGTCGCCGTCGCGGTCGACGTCGATCCGGCCGATCAGGGCGAACCGGACGACCCCGGGCCGGCTCGCCAGCCAAGCGGCCCGTCGCGCGTCGAGGACGACCTTGCCCAGCCAGGCGACCAGCGACGACGCCACCACCAGGAGCAGCAGGCCGCGGATCGTCGCCCGACGTTTGGGGTGCATGACGAGGCTCCGAGTGTGTGCGGGACGGTCAGCCCGCCCGCCCGAAGAAGTCGATCGCGCGGGCGGCGATCTCGTCGAGTTGCTCCGACTTGACCGCGACCGTCGCCGCGACCGACCAGTCCCCCTCGGCCTGGACCGAGCGGAGCCCGACCCGGATCGCGACGCGGCCGGTCCGGTCGGACGAGCCCCGAAGCGTCAGCCCCCCGCCGAACGACTCCCAGGAGAACTCCTCGAACCCCCATCTGCCCCGCGCCGCCATCAGGACGAACATCGATGCGGGGCCGGCGTCGTCGGAGCCGGACGAGGCGGGGCCGCCGTCGCCGGTCCCGCCGTAGATCCAGGAGACGACCGACAGCTCGTCGCCCGGGGGCCGGACCTTGAGCCGGACCTTGAACAGCTCCAGCGGCAGGCCGACGTCGTCGGGGGTCCGCTTGAAGAACTCGACCCGTGCGTCCCCCCACGGGCTCTGGATCATGAAGCGATCCATCGATGCCTCCCGCCGGACGACCGCCCGGACCGGGTCGACCCGCCTCGCCGCGAGTGAGGTCGGACACGCGGGCCCGTCGGAGGTTCGCGCCTCCCCCGAGGAGGCCGGCCGTCGGGCCCGCGATCGGGCCCCGGCCGGCCCGCGCGCGGATTCGCGGAACTCCGCGGCCCCTCGTCTCGATAGTACGGGTCGGGCGTCGCCCATGATGCACCCCACCCGACCGAGCGAGCAACCCCAGCCACGGAGCGGACCGACCCATGGCCACCCAGCGGCAGATCGACGCCAACCGGCAGAACGCCCTGTCCAGCACCGGACCCAGGACCGTCGAGGGCCGGGCCCGGTCCCGCGCCAACGCCATCAAGCACGGGATGGCCGCCGAGGAGCTCATCGGCGACAACCAACGCGCCGACTTCGACGACCGCCGCGCCAGGTGGGCCGAGGAGATCGCCCCATCGACGGCCGAGGGGGAGTGGGCGTTCGACCGCGCCGTCGCCGCCTCGTTCCGCATCGAGCGGTGCGAGCGGGCGCTGGACGCCGCCGTCGTCGCCTCGTCCGGCCGGGCCTGCCTGGCCTGGGACCTCGACCGCGCCGCCGACGCCGCGAAGCTCGCCGAGGGCCTGGCCAGGCATCCCGAGACCGTCTCCGCCCGGCTCCAGACGACAAAGCACGGGGCCGAATTGCTCGCCCGCCACTGGGGCCGATTGGGCGAGGCGATCGACGCCAATCGGGGATGGTCGGAAGCCGAGGTCGCGACGGCGCTGGACATGCTCGGGGTCCCGGCGCACCTCCGCGCGGGCTCGACCGAGCTCGACCCGACGAAGCCCGGCGTCGACCTCTACGAGTTCCGCCGGGGCCTGATCGTCGACGAGATCCGCCGGCTCACCGACCTCATCCAATCCACCCTCGGGCCGGCCGACGCGTCCGAGCGCGGCCAGGCCGAGACGGGGGCGTCGGGGCTGCTGACGAGGCCGGCGATGCTGATCCTCCGGTACGAGCGCGATGCCTGGCGGACCTACCGCGCGGCGATCAAGGAGGCCCGCGCCGCCACGCCGGCCCCGGTTGCGCTGCTCGACGAAGACGACGACGAGCCGCCGATGACGGCCGAGGACGAGGCGACGGTCGCCGACCTGCGCGACCGGATGGAGCGGGCGGTGACGCCGGAGGAGGTCGAGGCGGTCGAGGCGGCGATCGACGCGGCGGTCGCGGCGCGGACGGGCGGCGTCGAGGTCGACGAGGCCCCGATCCCGATGGCGTGGGCGAAGGCCGACCGCGGCCTGAACCGGAAGCAGCGGCGGGCACAGGCGGCGCAGGCCCGCCGCGCCTGATCCAGGCTTCGAAGTCGGGTCAGGTCTCGCGACGGGCCGGGTCGGTCGAGTGTCGGCCAGGCTCGGCCGTCGGAGGTCCACGCCCGTCGTGTCCCGGCTTGCGCAACGCCGATGACCAACCCGGCCGACCGGCGGCCGGGCGGCTCCCGATCGTCCTTCCATGTCGATCCGGAGTCATCCTCGGGGGGCGAAAAGCGATCGTGCTCCCCCCGGATGGTCGCCAGGTCCGGGGTTGGGGGCGGCGGGAGGTAGGGCGACGGAACGAACCCAATTTCGCCCCGACGGAACGGACCCAATCCTCGCCCCCGGGGGGCGTCCTCAGTCGCGGAAGATGATCCGGGAGGCGGTGCCGGGCTTGCCGCGGTAGCGGAGCATCGGGGTGCCGGCGCCGGCGGCGATCCCCCGGACCTCGCCGGTCCACATCGGCCCGTCGACGTCGACCACCGCGGCCGCCCGCTTGCTGTACGTGATGATGTTGTCGACCGACAGGTACGCCTTGCCGCTGCCGAGCGGGTGCTCCCGGAGGGTGATCAGCGGCTTGTCCTCCCCCACCGTGCCCAGCAGGACGTCGGTCAGCCGGAGCGTGGTCATCGGCATGTACGGGTGGACCTCGCAATAGATCGGGGTGTGCTCGTACGTGTAGCCCTCGAAGTCGACGTTGAGATGGTCGAAGGTATAGTTGCCGCCGTACTCGCTCGCGTGGATCTTGATGGTCGACTGGTGGCCGGGGGTGTGGAAGCTGACCATCATGTTCTGCATCTTGACGACCGACCCGGCGAACCGCATGGTGACCCGGCCGGCGATGATGAAGCTGATGTTGCGGGCCCAGAGGATCTGGTAGGCCCCGTAGTAGCCCGAGTCGTTCCCCTTGAGCCGGCAGTCCTCGAGCCGGACGACGTAGTTGGCGCCGAGGGGGAACGAGCCGATAGCATGGTAGGCATCGGCGGAGGTGACGCCGGTGATGCTCATGTCGAGCACCGCGCCGATCGCGAGGTTCTGGCCGTAGGGCCCGCCGCCGACGAGGTTGAGGTCGCGGACGGCGTTGTGGCCGATCCCGCCGTTGTTGCCGCCGAGGTGGTGGAGGATGAAGGCGACCGACCGGGCGTTGCCCGAGGCGGGCCCGCCCTGGATCGAGAGGGCCCGGCCGCGGGCGGCGGGGTCGTCGGCGAAGGTGAGGTGGCCGATCTGGCCGGGGTCGTCGGCCTCGGGGGTGAAGTACCGGTAGCGGTCGTCGATCCGGCCGGAGTCCCCGTCGGCCCGGCGCTGGGGGGTGCCCGGCGCCCCGTCGCGGTAGCGGGCCGTGCGCGAGAGGAGGAGGCCGTAGAGGGCCCAGTCGGGCTCGTCGTGCCTGCCGAGGGTCGGGGTGTCGCCCCCGCCGCCGCCGACGAGCAGCGGGAAGAGGTCGTTCTCGGCGAGGCGGAGCCCCGGCCTGAAGTCGGCCCCGAGGCGATGCCCGTCGACGGCGACCTGGAGGCCGTCGACGTAGGCGGCGACCTTCGCCGCCCGCAGGTCGATCTGGACCGAGACCCGGCGGGCCCCCCGGCCGGGCGGGACGAGGAACGACGCCGCCCGGGTAGTCCGCGCCCCGAGGGGCTCGGACTGGGTCGCGAACCGGAGGTAGACCCGGCCCGGATCGTCGCCCACGTAGAGGAAGAAGGGGGCGGGTTCGTCGGGATGGACGGAGTTCAGCCCGAAGAGGACGGTCTTGTTCGCGAGGTGATCGCCCGGGGCCTGGTAGGCGAACTCCATCGTCAGCGCCGGGCACTCGGTCCAGTGGTCGGAGGCGGTGCCGGTCGAATGCTTCGGGCCGTCGGACAGGGGGGTCGCGATCGCCAGGATCAGGGCCTCGCCCCGGGTCCGGAACCCCCAGCGCTGGCCGGGTCCCGGGACGGCGGAGGCGTCGAGCCGGCCGAAGAGGTCGGGGCGATATCGCGCGTCGGCGACGACGGCGTATTCCTTCTTCTCGAAGGTCGTCTTGGACTCCCGCCTCAGCCCGAAGAGGAACAGGGGGTGGTTCATGCCCGCCTCGGTCCGGACCTGCGAGCCGGGCCCCTCGCCGCGGATCTCGATGTGGTCATGGTCGACCCAGACGGTGCTCCGGGTCTTGTAGGCCTTGGGCGTGGCGGGGATCAGGACCGTGCCGACGACGGGGGCGCCCGGGCTGACGATCCGGTCCATCCGGGCGGCCAGGGTGTCGACGGCGAGCTGGATGGCCGGGCCGTCGTCGGCGACGCCGTCGCCCTTGGCGCCGAAGTCGCGGACGTCGACGACGAACGGCCGGGCCGCCGCCATCGCCGCGGCGCGCGCCCGCGGGTCGCTGGCGGCCGGCGAGGGGCGCCGGGCCGGCGGGGCCTCGGGGGCGGCCTGCCGGGCGGAGGCCGATGCGGTCGCGAGGACCGACGCGGCGGCGACCGCGGCCCACGCGCGGGGTCGCCTCGGGGCGGGGCGTGTCGTACGGTCCATCAAGGGTCGGCTCCCGGGGATCGAGCGGGCCGGCGGTCGCTCCGCTCCGCTCCGGCCAGGCACGGGCCGATTCTCGCACAGGGACGGACGGGGCCACAAGTTCACCGGGACGCACACCCGTGTGGCGATCGGGGAAGCCCGATGCCCCTCGATGTTGATTCCTCCCGACAACGGCCGGTTCGGATTGACGCGGTCTGCACGCCCGAGATATCAAGGGATGACCCGGATGAAATGCCCGCCAACCCGACCGGTCGCGCCGAAGATGACGCCACGCCGATGGATCGCCCACCCGGGCCACGCGGACACCCCCTGCACCTCGGCACTCCGCCGCGAGGTGGTCGCGGCCTTCCGCCGGGGCTCGATGGACGCCGAGGGGTGCCTGCGGGCCTTCCGCGCCCAGGGCGAGCCCGGCGTCCTCCCGCCCGAGGCCCTCGTCTACCTCGCGGCGCAGGCCGTCGCCGACCGCGACATGAGGCCCGTCCTCGACGACTTCCCCGGCCGCCCCGGCCCCCGTTGCCTGCCGGCCCGCGCCCTCGGCCGGGGGCGGGACATCGGGATGATGACGGCCGAGGCGCTCGGCGACCACGGCGAGGGGGAGCTGGCCGCGCTCTGCGAGGCCGACCGCGACGGGTTCGCCGAGCTGGTCGAGGCGGGCCGGCGCTACTTCTTCCCGGGGCCGGGCGCGGTCGGGTAGACTGGCCCGGACCATGCCCCTGACGCTCCGCTGGAAGGACGCGACGCGGCTCCCCGTCGAGGCCGAGGCCCTCCGCCCCGACGCCCTCGCCGGGCTCTCCGCCGCCGACGTCGCTAAGCTCCGCCTGCCGGTCGGCAACGCCTCGGCCGAGGTCGGCGACCTCTTCGCCCTCGACGGCGACCCGGCCGACCGTTGCCTCGTCCTGGAGGGGGACCTCTCCCCCGTCCGGGCCCTCGGCGCGGGCATGGCGACGGGCGTCCTGAGGGTCGTCGGCGACGTCGGGCCGAGGCTCGGCCTGGGGATGCTCGGCGGCGAGATCGCCGTCGAGGGATCGGCCGGCGACTGGGCCGGCGCCGACATGCGCGGGGGGACCCTGCGGATCGCGGGGGATGCCGGCGACGGCCTGGGCTCGGCCCTGCCGGGGGCCCGGGTCGGGATCCGCGAGGGGGTGATCCTCGTCGCCGGCCGCGCGGGGGAGGACGCCGGGCTGGCGATGCGCCGCGGCCTGATCGCCGTCGGCCACGGGGCGGGGCCCGGCTTCGGCCGGTCGCTGGTCGCGGGCAGCCTCCTCGCGTTCGGGCCCGTCGCCGGCCTCGCGGGCATGGGGATGAAGCGAGGGACGATCGCCCTGTTCGCCCAGCCCGACCCGGCCGAGCCCGGCCTCCTGCCCACGTTCGCCCCGAGCGGCCGGGACCGGCCCCCCTTCCTGACGATCTACCTCCGTCAGCTCCGCGCCTGGGGCTTCGACGTGCCCGAGGCCGTTTTCTCGGGCGGGCTCGCCCGCTACAATGGCGACCGGGCCGACCGGGGGCAGGGGGAGATCCTGGTCTGGGGGTGAGGGCCGGGCAGATCGATCGCGAGGGGCAGCCGAGTCCGGAGCACAAAGCACAGGGGGCGGAGGGGCGGGGAGGGCGGACGGCGCGATCCAGCAGAGTCGGGGGAGTGCCGAGGGCGGACGGCGGCAGGGCCGGGCGGCGGGCGGGCGGGGCGTTCGGGCCGATCGCAGAGGGGGATTGTCCTCGGGCCGGGAGCGGAGGCCCGCGACGGTCCCTGTCTTCCCGGACCCCGCTCCTGGCAGACGACTCCGAGCCTCCGGCCCCGGGCCCGCGCCGCCGTCGGGTCGGCCGGGGTCGATGGGACGGGACGGGACGGGAGGGGGGACGGACGATGGACCTGAATGGGCGATCGCTCTGGCTGGTCGAGGCGATGCTCGCCCAGGCGGAGCGGCGACGGGTGGAGCTGCACCCGATCGAGAAGGGGGGCCGGTTCGTCGACTGCGGGATCGAGGCCCGCGGCGGCCTCCGCGCCGGGCTCGACCTGGCGCGGATCTGCCTGGCGGACCTCGCCGAGGTGGCGATCGCCCCGGGGTCCGTCGGCGGCCGGGCCTGCCCGACGGTCCAGGTCACGACCGACCACCCGGTCGCCGCCTGCCTGGCGAGCCAGTACGCGGGCTGGCCGATCTCCGAGGGGTCGTTCTTCGCGATGGGCTCCGGGCCGATGCGCGCGGCGTACGGCCACGAGGCGATCTATGCCGAGGTCGGCCACGCCGAGACGTCGCAGTCGGTCGTCGGCGTCCTCGAAGGCCGGAAGCCGCCGACCCCGGCGGTGATCGCCCGGATCGCCACGGCCTGCCGGGTCCCGCCGTCCTGCGTCACCCTCCTGGTCGCCCCGACCGCGAGCCTGGCCGGCGGCCTCCAGGTCGTCGCCCGGTCGGTCGAGACGGCCCTGCACAAGCTCCACACCCTGAAGTTCGACCTCGCCCGGGTCGTCTCCGCGCACGGGGTCGCCCCCCTGCCCCCGGTGGCCAGGGACGACCTCGCCGCGATCGGCCGGACCAACGACGCGATCCTCTATGGGGCCCGCGTGGTCCTGTACGTGACCGGCGACGATGCGTCGCTGGCCGACGTCGGGCCGAGGGTCCCGTCGTCGTCCTCGCGCGACCACGGCGAGCCGTTCTCGGCGATCTTCGCCCGGTACCACCACGACTTCTACGCGGTCGACCCGCACCTGTTCAGCCCGGCCGAGGTCGTCTTCCAGAACCTCGACACCGGCCGGGTCCACGCCTTCGGCGAGGCCGACGACGCCGTCCTGGCCCGGTCGTTCTACGGAGATTGACGCCGTCACATCGCCCGGGTCGCGGTTGACGGATCGCCCCGATTCGGCTATCCCGTGGCCGATTCTCTCGTGCGGACCGGGCTGCGGAGGCGACGCATGGCGACGGACCGAGGGAGGCTCCTGGCGAGGGCGGTCGGCAAGGCCCGCCGGATCTCGCGACGCTTCGGCGAGCGGGTCGCGAGCGTCCCGATCCGGGCGGCGAACCGAGGGCTGCCGCTGCCGCCGTCGCGGCTGATCTACCTCGTCGCCGGGTCGAATGACCTGGGGTGGTTCCTCGGCTCGGGGGCCCGGGCCGCCGCGTGCATCCGCGAGGCGATGGGGCGGAACGGGGTCGACGTCGAGGCCCTCGGGGCGATCCTCGACTTCGGCTGCGGGGCCGGCCGGACCCTCCGCCACTGGCACGGCCTGACGCGGGCCAAAGTCTGCGGGACCGACTACAACCCCGCGCTCGTCCGCTGGTGCCGGGCCCGGCTCGGGTTCGCCGACGTCCGGCTCAACGGCCTCTCGGGACGGGTCGACTGGCCGGACTCGACCTTCGACCTCGCCTACGCCCTCTCGGTCTTCACCCACCTGACCGAGCCCGTCGCCGACGCCTGGGTCGTCGAGCTGGCCCGGGTGATCCGGCCGGGCGGATACCTCCTGATCACGACCCACGGCGACCACTATCGCGACGCCCTCCCGGCCGCCGAGCGCGCCCGGTATGATGCGGGCCGGGCCGTCGTCCGGCTCCCCGGCCGCGAGGGGACGAACCACTGCGCGGCCTTCCACCCGCCGGCCTACGTCCGCGACCGACTGGCCCGGGGCTTCGAGGTGGTCGACCACGTCCCCGAGGGGGCCCTGGGCAACCCCCGGCAGGACCTCTGGCTCCTCCGCAAGCCCGCCTGAACCATCCCGGACCCCGATGGCCACCATCGCCGCGCTCGTCTCCGGCCTCGGCTGGCACGTCCAGGACCTCCGGAGGGCGGCGGACTCGCTCGGGATCGACTTCCGGCCCGTGCCCTTCCCGTCCGTCGTCGCCCGGGTCGGCGGGGCTGCCGAGGAAGTCCGGGTCGAGGCCGGCGGGGTCGACCTGACCTCGGTCGACGGCCTGCTCGTCCGGATGATGCCGCCCGGGACATTGGAGCAGGTCGTCTTCCGGATGGACGCGATCCACCGGGTCGCCGCGGCGGGCGTCCCCGTCCTCAACCCGCCCCGCGCGATCGAGGCGGCGGTCGACAAGTACCTCGCCCTGGCCCAGCTCGAGGCCGACGGCCTGCCGGTCCCCGAGACCTGGGTCGGCGAGTCGGCCGACGCGGCGCTCGACGCCTTCGCCCGGCTCGGCGGCGACGTCGTGGTCAAGCCCCTCTTCGGCTCGGAGGGCCGGGGCCTCGTCCGCGTCTCCGACCGGGAGCTCGCCCGCCGGACCTTCCAGACCCTCGCCAGGCTGGGCGCGGTCCTCTACGTCCAGCGGTTCCTGCCCCACCCCGGCCACGACCTCCGCGCCTTCGTCCTCGGCGACCGGGTCCTGGGCGCGATCCGTCGCGAGGCCCCCCCCCGCGACTGGCGGACGAACGTCTCCGTCGGCGGCGTCGCGACCCGTTCCAGGCTCGGCCCCGAGGCCGAGTCCCTGGCCCTCCGCGCGTCGAGGGCCGTCGGTGCGCGGATGGCCGGGGTCGACCTGGTCCCCCACGGCGGCGGCCTGGCCGTGATCGAGGTCAACGCCGTCCCCGGCTGGCGGGCCCTCGCGGCGACCACCGGGGTCGACGTCGCCCGACTCATCCTGCTTGACCTGCGGGACTCGTCCCGATGACGGGTGTGGGTCCCGAGGGATCTCTCCTCACTCGTCGAGAGGCGGGCCGGACAGTCGGCGCGAGGCTGAAGGCCCTCTCCCCCCGGATCGGTACACTGGGATCGACTCGGCGGGCGTCGGGAGTGCCTATTCCTCACCCGATGCGTGCAATCATAAAATGGCCGGGAAGACCCGGCTTCTCGGCTGGGCTCCGGCTGCATTCGAATGGATCAGGCGGACTTGGCCCCCGACAAATTCGTAGGTCTCCTCGACCGATTCGAACACGATTGACCTCAGCCTCCTCGAGTGCATCCAAGGTCGGATGGCGATCTTCACGAGCCAGCCGCCTCCGGGCCGCGGTTCCCACCCGATCACGCTCCCGTACCAGCCGAGGCGGAGGACGCGATATCGCCGGATGCACTCGTCCTTGTCGATCCAGGAGAAGTGGGCAAGCCGGTCCTCCGGCTGCGGATCGGCCCTGGACATCGCGGCGGCGAACTCGTTCTGAAGCTTGAGCGTGTCCCCCGCGGCCTTCCGGTCGGGGACGATCTTCGTCCCCTGGTAGGGGGGAGGAGCCTCCGGCCTGGTGAACGGCCGGCTGCCACCGAGGCCGCCCCCACCACCAATGCCTCCCCCGCCCGGAAAGAGCCCTGCGTCGGGTCTACCGCGTTCCGACATCAGGGGGCGGGCGACGGTCTCCGCTCGGATCGCCGTGAGGATCGCCTCCGTCTTCGGCAGGACCTTCGAGATGACGATGTCCCTGCGCTGGTCCATGATGATCTCGCGTCGGTCCTTGATGAAGAAGACCAACTCGTCACCTGTCTGCGGGAGCCTCTCGGCCCCGTGGGCCTGGATGTCAAGCGGGTACGTATTGAGGTAACCATTCTGCCGAATGCCGTGGATCTTGCAATCTGCTGACCGCGACCTTCAACTGTGGCGATGGCGACAACGGGTTCGGACACCCTGGACACGGCATCCTTGCAAGCC
>JAABUQ010000779.1_pt1 | contig 73707 bp, 65 predicted proteins | sample 5560001 | NCBI WGS metagenome assembly JAABUQ01 (sample SAMN10711888, study PRJNA513371) | rock metagenome | isolation source: Antarctica rocks | place: Antarctica: Victoria Land, Finger Mt nord | collected 2015-12-18 | reverse complement strand
ACTGTCCTCTCTCTTCTTGCCTTTTTGCTTTCGCGCATGGTCTTCTTCGTTCGGAGTCAAGGGCTTAGTTGCTCATCCTATGTGTATACTATCACACAGCTCAATCTTTGTGAACACCGCTCTAGGAGGTCGCTGTGGACAAGAGTTGATTAGCAGAGGTCAACTACTCGGTCTGACAATTAACCAGAGAACAGGAGATTTGTTTGCATCCGCTAATGGTACAGGAAAGATTCTTCGCATTCACAATCCTGGTTGTGGGCATCCATAAGAACCTACGGGACGTCAGCGGTGACAGCACGTCGTGGCCTTGCTCAGAGACGCTGACTACCCCTTCAACGTCATCCAGCCGGTGCTCGACGAATTGGCGGCGGGTTGGCCTGAAAAAGCCATCGTGGCTGTGGAGAAAAGGCGCGAGGAACTCACGAGGACAAGCTGGTCATGCATTGAAGCCTTGACCAGCTTTCAGCACTATGTGAGCGAGGTTGGCCTGCGGCACAGTTTTGTACCCAGGTGAGAGCATGATGAACGTTGCTCTCAGGCAAGAAGAGAGATATTCCTGTGCTTTTTTGTCCCTCACGGTGGTCTCGTTGCGCAACCTGTGGGAATAGACACGACAAGACGCCCGTAGACGGGCTGAACCGAGTCGTGGGTTCAAATTCCACCTCCTCCGCCCAGCCCTTCCGCCCATACATTTTCATCTCGTCATCACCCTACGTATGCATATACACCACAGCATCCTCGTATTGTGCCGTATCCCAATCAACCACATCGGCTAATGCCTGCCGGAACGCCTCTAATTCTTTTTCCCGTTCTGTGTCATCAGGCATCACACTACTTTTCCAAATAAGCAAAATCTCTAGCTTTTGGGGTGACACTGCTTTCCCCATAATATAGCGAGCTACTGTTCCAGGAAAATTGTGTTGTCCACGCCTTATCTCTTCTAGTCTTTTTGTTATATCTATTTTCTTCTCAGTTCGTATACTGACACTTATGGAAATAGCAAATAACTGGTTGTCTTTCACAGATATACGCCAAGATGGTGTGCTTGTACGAGGGCGTCCTACAGACTTTAGTCTAAAGCTTTCAATCTCTTCTGTGGAAATTAAGAGGATATTTCCAGCCCGCACTGCTGGAAGGCGTTTCTGATCAACATAATAATAGACTGTTTTATCTGAGATGCCTAACATCTTCGCAGCTTCTTTTATAGAAACATATCCCGAAATGTTTGGATAATCATCATTGTCACTCATACTTTCATCTTATTTCTTGCTAAGTTTAATTTGATATTATCTATTCGGATAGTATTTGTTTATTATTAGAAAATGTGGTATACTCCTCTTATCGGCAAAGAACCTGCTATGCAGAAGTCGGAGGAATAGGTACAATATATGAGTGAAGAGACGATGACGGTGACAGAGTTACGCAGCATGTTAGGGAGCGATGAAGAGATGGGCTATGATGTGCCGTTTAGCGCGTTCACATGGACACAATGGCTCGACCTCCAGGCAAGGATGCTGGCCTGTTTCGCACGCTATCAACGTGCCATTGATCGTAGACAGCCACAACTCGCGTTGCTGATCATCTTAGAAATGCACGAAATCACGGCGGAGATGCACAAAGAGGCATGTACCTGGATTGGCATACACGCACGGGAGATATAGGGGCGGATTACAATGACCATTCCCTTTGTTATCGACAATCAACAGCACACCATGAGCGAGGTGCTCAACATCCTGTTGGCACATAACACATTGTACCTTGACCCTTCAACAGGTGAGGTACTCAAGAAAGGTTAGTAAAAGCTATCTATTTGTCACTACTTTCGTGTGTTGTACAAATGATGCTTGCCAAAATAGCCGCTTAGAAGAGAAACGTGGTACTGCTCAAACCAGCACCACGTTTCTCTTCTAATGTTTGGAAGTCCTCTTTCTCGCGAGAATGGCAGAGATTTTATCTCTCAATTTGAGCTTGCGAATCTGCCTTGTTTGACTCGAAAAACTTCTTATTTGAAATGTATTGGGGGTAAGCTACCTCGTTCAGCAAGATGGTCTACAATTGAATTGGAGTTAGTGATTGTATTCTTCTCACTTCCACAGATGTTGCCCCGTTATACCAAATTTGTTGTACCTGTCAGCACGAGGCTATCACTGGCGGTACAGGGAACATGGCTATTTGTGCCGATGGATGCGTTGCTGATCGTGAACTTGCCGCTTAAGGCGGCTCCAAGTTTTGCGTTGAGCACCTGCTGAATTTGCGCGTTATAGGTGTTGCTTGGGAAGGTGAACACCTGTAAAACGGTCAAGGTGGTACTTAGCACATTGACGGCGAGGTTGCCACCAGTCGCGGTCGGCTCAACGGTTGTGATAGCGGTTCCTAGTTTGAACGAGCTGCCCAGGATGATATCAGAGGTAACCAGAATGTTGCCACCTTGCACGCTCACCTGAATGTTCTGGGCCGACATGTTCTTGCCAATAGGAAAGCTGCCAAGACTATTCCCCAGTGCAGCCAGCGATGCAGAGGATATTTCGACATAAGTGTTTGCACCACTTACTGAGGTTGTCAGCATCTGTCGCTGTGTTTGTTGCTGGCGCATAATTCCCATACTTGTGTTCGTTGCCTGTCCATTTTGCGTGGATGTTGTTTGTCCACTACCAAGACTGATGGGAACCTGCAAATTTACGGCTACGTCTGACTCACCGCAATTCGGCGTTGCATTGATGCCATTCAACTGCCCAATGGGAATATGTAACGTCGTGATTGGACCGCTGATAAGGCTGGGACTACCTGGCATCGGCTGTGCACTCACCTGTACTGTGCTTGAGTCGAGCACACTAAATTTGATGAGCAGGCGTGCGTTAATCGGCTGCGGGTCGCCAGTGTAAAGGCTGATACGTACAGATGCCACAAGTCCATTTTGTGCTGGCACAAGGCTTGTAAGCGCGACAGATGGTTGAATAACAGTTGTTGCCATTGTTGAGGCCCATCCCTGATCGATGATAGGCAACTTGCTTATAATAGACGCAATTGCAGCACTTACCACGCTAGGGACCTGCTGATTCACACGAGATTGAAAGATGGGCGTCAAGGTACCATTTGTAAGATAGATTGTCGCGCCAAGCGGTGTTGTATCCTGATGGCTGCGCATGTGACGGGTGGCGGCATTTGCAGGTGTTACTACAAGTGCTGAGACGAGCAAGGTGAGTAAAAATACCCACCCGACATGAAGATATATTCGACGTTTCATTTATTATTCCTCACAAGATTTAACCGATATACGTATGCATTGGCAACGACTCGCTTCTCCCACGCGTTGCTCCCCTCAGCGCCCACCTTTGAGCGTAATAAATTAGGCCCCTACAGTTGCTATCTTCGATGAGCAACATTCATCAGAATTCTAATGCGGTAACAATTTGTTCAGATCGATTGGGCCTTTGAAACAGAATGAGACCGGTGTTGGTTGTGCGGCAACTCCCTGAATGGCTGGAGCCTTGATCAACAACACCAGCAATTCAGTTCCTTTGCCGCATCCGATTGCCGTACTGGTATGTGCGGAGACGAGTTGTGCACTCTTGAGTTGACCGCGCAGGGCTGGCATGACCGCGCTTGCCAACAATTGATTGATCGCGGTCTGCATTTGTGCTGCCGCCGTTGGACCACTATCGATACCGTCGCGTTTCAGTTGTGAGATAGTCAAACTTAAGTTTTGCTGTGCATCAACACCCAGCGTACCGTCTAGTTCGAGGGGCATCACGCGATGAATACCGTTGGCGTCAATGTGCAGATTCAGGTTCAGCACCAGCCCATCACCGGGTGTTGGCGTAACAGCTAAATCTGTCAATACACCGCTCTTGAGGTTGAGTTGTGATGCGAAGACAGAGGTCAAAGCACCCGCATCCAGACCAAGTTGTATCATGCGCGGTCCCGATACAGGCGTTGCCGTGGCCTTAGTCGGATTGCTTGCGCCAATTGTCGTGCTTCCAGCCGATATATCAGTTGTATTGCTCGTATCGTCTGGTCCAAACAGGAAAGCAGCGAGGATACCACCACCAATGAGCAATAGAATGAGGGCAGCACTGCCAATAATAATTCTGCGTCTCCGTTTCGGGTTACGCTTACTTTTCACTGCAGGAGCAGTTGGCACGGGAAGTGGTGTTGGCCCCGGGTCATCAGTAGGCGCGGGAACAACGGATGCCTGCGCAGCATCAGCAACGGCGATTGTTTTTGCCTCGTGCACATCTACGCTTGCTTCAACAGCTTCATCTGTTCCTGCTACTGCAAGCACCAGTACAGGTTCCACCTCCTCGACAGGCGGTTTGCGGCCCCAGAGAAAGATTGCGGGTATAAGCGCAATCAGACACAAGATCATTGAAAAGAAGAATACATCACTATAGACGGTATGTGCCGACGCGACGAGATGCGTCGCATAGCCCTTTGACCATACGCTAAACTGGCTGGCACTCGCCGACGCTGGGAGAGAAGGATAGGCCGAGGCGAGTTGTTTGAAGTAGGCCAGAGCCCACGATGTGAGAGCAGCCAGACCGAGGATCATGCCAACCATGCGTAACGCCGTCACAATGGCTGAACTGACACCAGCTTGTGTTGCCTTGACAGCATTAACAGCCGTCGTGCCAATTGGCGCAATCACGAGTCCAAAGCCGAATCCTGCTGTGATGGTGCTGATCGTAATTTGCGTCCAATCGACATGAATGGGCCAGCGACTCATCAGATAGAAACCTACGGCGGTAAAGAGCAGGCCCAGGATAGCAGTAAGGCGGCTGGAGATGTATCCGCACAACCAGCCACCAAGCACTGCGCCAATCGGTATCATTACCGTCAAACGCAGTAGAGCCAAGCCGCTATCAAGAACGGGACGTTGTAAGACGGTATCCACAAAAATCGGAATGTCCGCCATTGCAATAATTAGTGCCGCGCCTACTAATAGACTGACCAGTGACGTTGCGCTAAATGAAAGTTTCTTGAAGAGGCGAACTTCAACGATAGGCCAACGCACCTTAAGCTCGACCAACACAAAGGCAACGAAGAAGGCAACAGCCAGGCCAAGGGCAATAGGATTGTTCTGTGGAGCAGGCGTATTCGCTACCGTTGGTCCCAATGAAGTTCCCTGCTGTGCCAGACCGAGACTCAGACAGGTCAGTGCAAAACCAAGCAGCAAAGCACCAAGCCAGTCGATGCCTTCATGTAATCGTGTGCCCTTTGGAATAAGCATCCAGGCAGCAATTGTGAGCCCAACGACGAGGGGAACATTGAGATAGAAGATATATTGCCAGCCAAGATGCTGCACGATGACTGCACCATACAATGGCCCAAGCGCACCACCTGCCTCTGTTACAGCACCAATGATGCCAAGAGCTAAGCCACGCCGCTCGTGACCATAGAAATCGCTGGCAATTGCCATTGCTACAGGTACGATAGCGCCACCACCAATAGCTTGAAAGAGTCGTGCTGCGATCAACAGAACCAGGCCAGGAGAAGATGTATCAATACCTATACTCCTCAGAAAGCTTAGATCAACCATCTCCCCCAACGTAGGAGCGATAGCACATAGCAGTGAGCCAAGACCAAAGATCGTCAGACATAATAAGAAGATGCGGCGGCGGCCATAGATGTCGGAGACACGTCCCATCAATGGCATCACGACCACAAAACCAAGTAAATACGCGCTGACAATCCAAGCGGCATGATCGAGTTGTGTAATCGGGACATGCAGATCAGCAATGATTTGTGGTAGTGCCGTTACCACAACCGTTTGGTCAAGCGTTGTAAAAAAGACCGCGATACAAGCTAGCGTCAGTGCCGCTAGCGCAACTTTGTGGTTACCTGTCCCCGTCTTCGCGGGTATTATTACTTGTTCAAGCGGGTTTGTGGTCTGCTTGAGTATCTCTGCTACTTCGGTTGCACTTGCAGCAGTGGGAAGTGGCACCACTGGTAGTTCTGCTTGTTCTACTAGTGGTGCAGGTGCTGCGATATGCGTCGTTTCCTTTGTAGCATTTTCTTTCGTCGCTTTATGCTTGAATGAAAAACGCTTGAGGAATGTTTTCTTATTCTCGTCCTCTGGTAAATTTGTGATACCTGTCTCAAAGTTCGCAAATGTTCCCGCTTGCGCCTCGCTCTCAGGAGTGGGGCCGAGGATGGATTGTGTACTTTGAGCATGCAAAAATTCTTTTTTGTGTAAACGCGAAGATGTTTCGTTATCGTCTTCTAATGTATACATCTTCCCCCTCGTCGGTGGTGATGGGGTGTGATAGATCAGACCCGTACAAACACTAGCATAGTGATTGTTAAGAAGGGTGTGATACATCAGACCCGTATAGACATAATTAGAAATTATATTTGTGGGGCAACAATGTTTATAGTTTCGTTATAATTTGACATAGTGAATATGCGCGTGGTTTGGAGTGTGTCGCCAGCGGCTGCTTGTCCTGTGACGCTAACGAGATAGGGTAGGGAGTCGCCTTTGCCAATACATGCGACCGTTTGCAGCATCGTGCCATCGGGAACACCACCACCTGTGAAGAAGGCCAGGTCTTTGGCTTTCAGTTGACCCGTGATTTGCCAGCATGGATTGCCGTCAACAACAGCAGAAGTGGGTTGACTGACGTTCTGTACCTTGTTTACGATAGAAATAATACCTGTGTTCGGGTTTGTGAGCGTGCGCGGGTCGAGAACGCCCTTGATAACGCGCCACTGGCCCGTTACTGGATCGGTAATAAATTGATTGTCGCCGACGCTAATAAGATTGACTGTCAACGATTGACCAGACATAATAACGGTTGCTTGCGCCTTGACTTTGTCCGGCATGGACACATCGCCGTTGGCGGTGCGAATTTGTATATGATCTTGCTCGACTGGTCCAGGGTTCTGCACTTCCATCGTGACGTGGAAGGAACTTGTCGAGCGAAATTTTTTTTGCAGTGACGTAAGGAGTTGTGGAGTTGTGGGTTTCGGCGCATGGGCCGCTTTTGTATTCGCGTTGGTGTGCGCGGAATGATGTCGCCACGGCAACGTACAGCCCGTGACCAGCAGCATACTCGTCAGACACAGAGCAAGGCAGGCCAGTGAATGTTTAAATGAGCCACCATGTACTGTTCGTATTGAAAACATAGAGAGTGCCTCTTCCTACACGGACACGAACAAGAATCGCGCCCCTACATGGGCATTCCTCGCATCTGGTCTGCCCTTTCTAAGAAAAGAAACGTGACCTTTTGTATCTTTAGAGGGCGTTGGTACTTTGTGGTGCAAGATGAAGTACATGAATAGGAATGGTAGAATCAGGGATTATGCATCAGTGAGGTAACCACAATGTCACGGCGTATTCAATGTGCCAGAGCGTGAGACCGAGAGTTGCAAGTGCGATGCAGATGTGTAAAATGCGCCAATAGTGAATGATGTAGCGAAAGAACTGTTCGCGCTGTAATGCCTGTTGCACATCTTCGATGGCGGCTATGTGCGCCTGTGCTCCTGGAATGAGCGCCCCTGGTTGAGTAAGCGCACTCTTTCTGTCCGGCACAAAACGATAGTGTTGCTCGCTCCGACTCAGTTCCTGCGGAGTTTCCTCTAATGAAATATAGGCAAGGTCCCACGAGGCCGAGCCGTTGCTAAAAGCACTTGTACCTGGTTTGCCATTGTGTGTTGTACCGAATGGTAGTCCTTGTTGCGACTGTGCTGTGAAGGGCTGTACCTCTTGTGTATTGTAGACAACGATATCTTGCAGTTTTTGTGAGATGGCGGCAATGCGGTCGTCGCCCTGTACCGTCAACGCCTTTTGTACCTCTTGCGTGATGAGGCGCGGCATAAAGTGGTCAAGTGTGCGGCCAATAAAGCCGCTGACGACCATTGCAATCATGCCATACAAGGCAAATGTACCACTGCGAGGATTAAAGTTTCCAAATGAATGCATGAAGAGCAAAGCTAGCGCCATCACTGCAAAAGCGATATGCCACTGCAAGGCCGAGTTAAGTACGCCAATGGCGCGTTTCCGTGAGCGGCGGCGCAGAGTATACAATACTCCTGCACATGCGAAACAGAGAGTGCCGACAATCGCAAAGATAAGCCCTACTACACTATCAGGATAGGGGTCGCTGCCAGTGCGACTGTACCAGATGTATACTGCTCCACTGACTCCTAGTACAAGAAGTGCTACAAGCATAGTTTTTACGCGTGTAGGTGTCATATACGAGAAGAACCACGGGTAGCCCTTTTGGCCCTTTTTATTGTTACTATCACTATTGGTGTGCTCAAAAGAATCGCTATACATGCACTAGCGCTCCTGTCCGGTCTGCAGAAGGCGCACCTTGAGCCACATCATCATTGCATCACGATGAAGGCCGACGGGACAAGGGGCAACACATGCACCACATTGATAGCAGGAACGAGTGAAGCGTGCAACAGACGGCGAGATCTGTCCTGAAATCGTTTCACGGTTGAGCACGTCAATCGTAATTGGTTCGGCTATGGCAGGACAGGCAACCAAACATTCATTACAGCCGATGCAGGCATGAACTTCCTGTACCACTTGCGGGCCTGTTTTGTGTAAGAGTGCGGATTTGAACATTTAACGCCCCTTCCTTTGCTGCTCTTTATTGCCATACGACCACAGTTTGCCCGAAGGTTGACGCGGAGGCAGAGCGTTTTCTACAGGTTGTGGTTCATTTGCATAGGACCAGAGCTTGCCTGATGTTCTACGTCCTTCATGCACAGAAGCAAGTGTTGACTCAATCACGTTACTATTTACCGACGGGAGATGGCCTGTAAAGGGACTGATTTCCTCTTCTATCGCATCAGGCGTTTTCTGTAGCAGCTTTTGTTGTAATGGCTCAGTTTGTTGCACTGGTTGTGGATACGACCGTAAGCCGTGGGTATACTGCTCAATTTGGGGTAATGAATCTGTTTGCGCCACCACTGGCTCTAATGGGGTGGGCGGTAGCACATGTGTAGTCTGACTCTTTGACACGCCTGGAACACGTACAACTGGTCGCTGTGCACTAGTATTTCCTTTTGTGAGTGCTGCTGGAAGTGCTGGAAGGTCTTTTGTCTTAAGCATGTCATGAGCATTGAGTGCATGTTGCTGTGAAAGATATTTACGTGCGTCAAAGGTGCCTTTAAGCAACGCTTTTGTGATGGTACGTATCGAATGCCCCTCATCAATGATGCGCTTAATGGCGAGACTGTCGGGCTGCCTTGGTCCCAGCGAGAGATACCCAACAAGCCGATCATCGACAATTGCTATGCGACGATAGCCACCCTGAGTGGTATCGGTGAGTGTTGTCACTCTGTCATGCAGGCTAAGTGGATTGCCAACGGTAAGCATAGAAAGTTCGCCCAGGAGTGTTGCATGCCATTGCACTCCAAAGGGTTCGCGTGCCAGCTCCTCATGACCTGTCATCACTGCGGCGACGATACGTCCTTGTGAAACAGCAGCATACCATTGTGCTCGCGTCTCATACATTCCTGTCAGGGGATTTTTGAGGGCGGCAACATCACCCGCGGCATAAATATCGCGCACACTTGTGTGTAGTTGATCATCAACGAGAATGCCATGCCTTTGGCGCATCGGCACTGTACAACGTTGCGCTAGCGTCATTACGGGCTGAGAGCCTGTACAAGAAAGCACCAATTGGCACGGAATCATCTCCTGATTATTCGTGATAACGCCAACTACGCCACCAACCCTGCCCATGATACCGACCACCTCAGTCTCCGTGGAAACTGTCACACCAGCACGCTGAATACGTGATAGCACCATTTTTGACGCGGGGTCATCGAGAATACGTGACATAAAAGTATTGCTGCGAATGAGCCAGTTGACATGAATACCCCAATGGGTTAGACTCACGACGGTTTCTATTGCGTGCGCTCCGCCGCCGATAACCACTGCCTCACTTACCTCAGCAAGACGCCGCCGTAGATTAAGATAATCTTGCAAGCAATGAAGAGTCATTACTCCATCGAAGTCGCGCCCTGGCAAGTCTTCCGCAAGTCCTGTAGGTGTACTCCCTGTTGCAATCAAGAGCGAACCATAGCCAAAGCCATGTCCACCGTTAAGCATGACATATTTGCTTTGTGCGTGTATCTCCTCAACATGTGCCGTCACAACGTGAATACGCTCTGACCGCTCGGTTCCTGCTGGATACGCAAGTAGTTGCTCACGTGTCAATTTTGCTACAGCAAATTGTTTCAGTGCAGGTGTATTAATGGTGGGATGGATTTGGTCCGTGATAATGGCAATACTTTTCTCGGGTGCAAGACTCCGCGCCTCCAGCGCGGCAGTTAAGCCTGCGATACCGTTGCCGATGACAACAATATCAGCTTGCTCCAAGTATGGTCGTTGTATTGAAAGTCCCCTATCGTTCTTATATATCACGGCATCCCTCTTGTTCTCAACAATTATCTGTGTCTCCAACCACCTTAATCCACATCCAACGCTAGAAAAATGTTGTTTGCCTCTTCCACATAGTACACATCGGTATGCGCCTTCTCGAATTCGTGGCGTGTCATGTGACTTAGTGCTGCTTTACAATGATCTGAGCATTGAAAGCTCACCTCTTTCCCGCTAGCGGTCTTCAAAGTAAAGCTCATGTCAGGGCGAATAGTCATAATCGTACCCGCGTCATGGTCTGTCATTATGTTATGGCTCATGCTTGGTCCAACAAGGGCCACACTTCCTACGCCGATAAGAGCAAAACACCCTATCAGAAGAAGCACAAAAACGGCTGCAGTTATGCGGGGAAAAGTCATATGTGTTACTATCCTACCAGTCTGTTCATTTATCTGCACTGCGTACGTATGCCATCTCAGCACTTTTATAGTAAAATTGCTGTCTCGCTACGTCGTCAGCTAGCCTATATGCTATTGTATATCAATACGTTTCTATTATCTCGACGTTTTGCGGAAAGTAGCCCAAATGTCTTATGGTAAAAAGCAGGGCCGTAACCTGTCACTATTTCTTGACATGCTATCTACTGTAGTGCTACAGTTAACCATGTTCTCTACAGAAAGCGTTATAAAGACTTTATACGAGGCGTTTCACCAGGCGTTCGGCAAGCTCAAATGAGTAGTTTTGTCCGCGATCATGCGGATAGATTTGGAACATACTTGCCATCCAGAGACCGTCAAGTGATGTTTCGAGTGGTGGAATGTGTTCTTTATAGTCGGTGGTAACAATGGGTTGTGCAAACGGTGCCTTGAAAAGCCAGCTTTCCTGCACATCTTCTGGCTTAAAGGTTGGTACAAGGCGTTGTAGATGTGGTAAAAACTCGGCTATGACCTCTTCTTTGCTGTGTGAGAATAAGGGGTCGTTCATTGGACGATAGTTGCCGAGGTAGAGCAGGTGTTTCCCATCGTACTCACTGGGAGAGCGGAAGTTTGTGTGCTCAAACAAGCCTGTGAAGGGATAGCCACTATCGCAGATGTTGATCCAATAGCTATCGGTCAACTGCCGATTTAGGGCGAGCACAAGACAATGCGCTCCATATGCCTGCCCCCAATCGTATTTCGCGCGGTAGTCTTCTGGCAGTGCTGGGATGAGGCGGCAGGAGAGACGTGTGGGCAGCGTCGAAATCACACGATCAAATGTCCATGTTCCCTTGTCTGCCTGAACACTCCATTGTTGCTTGCCTGCCTCGCAACCCTCAACCTGCTCCACTCTTTCAACACGTGTGTTAAGCAAAACTTTTCCACCCTTTTGTCCCATGCGCTCTACGAGGCGTTCATAGACATGCTGAAAGCCACCACGTACGTAGCCAAGGCGTGTCGTGCGATCATGAATGCGCGCCCAGAACCAGGGTAACGCAATTTCATTCTTCATCGCGCCAAACTTGCCTACAAAGAGTGGCTCAAAGAGCATACCATAGGGCTGCTTGCCCATCCAACGTCGCAGCCATGCGTCGGCGGTCTTGCCCTCTAACCATGCGGGTGGTGCGACTTTAAGAAAGGCAAGTACGGCAGCAACACGTACTCGTTCGTCGATACGTAACGGTTTGAAGCGGAGCAGCGAGAGGGGAGAATCAAGTTGCTCTGTCTTGCCATTGATGAGGCATACTGAGCGGGGTCGTAGCCACTCAAGGCGGTCACCCAGGCCTAGTTCCTCAATGATCTGTATCACCGTTGTATCTGAACGGAACAGGTGATGATAAAATTTTTCCAACCATATCTGCTTATCATCGCTCACATGAAAGCCTGACGCGAGGCCGCCCGCAACTGACTCTTGCTCAAACACCATCACTGCGTGACCCGCCTGTGTCAGTCGATAGGCAGTCATCAATCCCAGAGCACCACCGCCAAGAATAGCATAGTTCATAGTATATTTCCTTATCAACACATTGTTTTTCACTCCATTCTAACATAACCGAACAGATAGGACGACATCATTGTGCGTTCTATCCTATAAGCGTGGCATAATGAAGAGAAAAATGTAGTACACATCAAAGGACCCCATGAACGTATCGATACCACAGTACCTGCGCATACTCACCTGTCCGGTATGCCAAACACATTTTACTCAGGTGGGCAATGTCCTCAAGTGCGAGAAAGCGCACACATTCGATATTGCCAAAGAGGGCTATATCAACCTGCTCACCAAAAAGCTGTCGGAGAGCATGGGCGACACGAAGGAGATGCTTACTGCCCGCCGTGTCTTTCTGGAACATGGACATTATCAACTGCTCGTCACGGCTATCACCGTGCTCATCTATGACTATTTGAAAGCGGATACGGATACTGGCTTGCCCTACATCAATATGCTCGATGCTGGTTGTGGTGAAGGCTATTATGTTGGTCAACTACAACATGCACTTGGACAGCAACTGCCCGATGCATGTATAAATTATGTTGGGCTAGATATCGCAAAAGAGGCAGCACGTATGGCGGCGAAAAGATATAAAGCAATACACTTTCTTGTTGCCAATCTCAAAGAACGTCTTGTCTTTGCAAGTGACTCGCTGCACATTCTGCTCAACATTTTCGCGCCACGCAACGTAGAGGAGTTTGCACGTGTTATCACCCTTGGTGGTATTGCGCTTATCGTTATTCCTGCGCCACAGCATTTACGGCAATTACGAGAGAGACTTGGTCTATTGAGCATTGAAGAGCATAAGCAAGAGCATGTTATCGAACAGTTCACGCCGTACTTTACCTATCTTGGAGCCACTCCTGTTTCCAATACGCTGCATCTTCATACTCAGGAAATCACACAAGCTGTGATGATGACGCCCAACTACCGTCATCTGTCAGACGAGACACAAGGAGTTATGGCAACAATGAGCGGAATAGAGACGGAGATAGCGTTTACATGTCTGCTGTTTCGGAAAGACAAAGCTATTGAGAGAGGGGTTGGCAAAGAATATGTAGGGGCGGGTGTTCATGCATGAGGTCCCTACCTTACGATGGTTGTAAAAAGCTGACTTACAAGATGGTGTACGTCTATTAGGACTTTGGTAAGCGTTCGAGGATTTGAGCAAGTAAACCTTTTACCTCGCTCATGTCTTGTTCCATTGTTCCTAGCCGTTGGTCTACTCTATCAAAACGTTGCTCTACTGTTCTTTCAAGTTTCATAAGTCGTTTTACGCTATCTTCGGTAAGGCCCTTTAACATGGTAACTTCAAAGGCCATATCTTGGTATGCTCTGATGGTCTCGGTCTGGAACTGTTTAAGGCCATATTCTACGGTTCCTAGTCGCTCTTCCTGGGTCGGCATAGAAAGTGTGCCTTTCTCTAAACAACGTTTTGACTTAGAGATAAGTATACCTTACGGTGAGACAAAAAGATACCCTGGTTGGTATGTTTATGGTGGTGACCGTGTCATCTTCACCGCTGATATTTTGTTTATCGGTGGTCATCCCATTGCCTGGGCTGGCCCGGTGAGTAACTGAATACGAGCCTGTGATTACATTCTCTCGCTCGATGTCGAGACCATCGTTCCCGGTCATGGTCCCATCACAGATAAACAGGGCGTGAGACATCTACGACGAAGAGAACGAAGAAAGTGGGGATACTAGAGAGTAAACCAGCACGTTGCTACATACGGTAAAAAATAAAATCGTCTCACATGGCCTATAGAGCCATATGTGACGATTTTAAATACCTTAAAAAGCCGATGAGAGGAATCGAACCTCCAACAGCCGCTTTACAAAAGCGGTGCTCTGCCATTGAGCTACATCGGCTTGCGGAAAATAATATACCACAGGACAATCTCTTTGGCAAGAGGGTAATCATGTTATTTTGTGCGCAACTCTTGTAGCGTTGCAAGGCGGTCACGGGCAATGCCGTTTTCGGGCGCAACCTTGGCGAGGTTACGATAAACACGGCTGGCCTGTTCGTATTCGCCGACGGATTGATACGTTTGCCCCAGCAAATCATAGGCTTCATAGTTACTGTGATCAATCGTTATCAACTGCTGTAACGCTGCTACAGCCTCCTTCACCTGCTGCGTATCGAAGTAGTGACGCGCGATGATTGCCTGATATTTCGCTGCGTCCTTCGAGTACGATGGGTCAACGATGCGCGAAAGTTGGAGACAGAAACTGACGACTTCGCGCAGCAACTCCATTGAGTTGGGGTTCAGTTCAACGGCACGACGCAAGTTTGCCAGTGCCTCTTGGTTGTTGCCGATCTCAGCATAGATGCTCCCAACACGTTGCAGGGCATCGCCGGCTTGTTCAAGCTGATTGCGGCGCAGATAAATATCTGCAAGCAGCCGCAGTTCCGCGATGCCTTCATCGAGATGTCCCCGTGAGACGTAGATATCTGCCAGTTCTGCATGCGCTCGTGGGTCCTGAGGCGCGAGACGAACCATCTCATTAAGGACACCGAGCGCGTTGTCCGTCTGACGATTATTGCGGTAATGCTTCACAAGATCGGTGTATTCTTGCAGCGCCCCAGGCACATCACCCTGACGCATCGAAATGTCTGCAAGTGCTGGTGCAACCTCATCCTGTCCAGGGTGTGCCTGTCGTATCTGGCGTAGAATCGCCTCTTTCTGCTCTTGTCTGCCAGTACGCTCATACGCTTTTGCTAGCATGAGAGATATTTCGACCTCTGGCGCTTGATGCTCTTCGCCTGCTTCACGTGGGCGTGCGGCCCAAATGCCTGGGTCTAACGCGTTTGGTGAGCGGCGTACGCTCTGTAAGGCTTGCTCCAACTGTTGAATAGCTGCCTCCGGCTTGCCCTGTGCCAGGAAACAGTGGGCAGCACTCGTGCGTGCCAGCACCTCTAAGGTGCTATCGCGCATGGCCTGCGTGTAGGCGTCAATGGCCTTATCATAGTTGCCAGCTTGTTGATGAATCTGTCCAAGCGAGTAAATAACATCAGCATTATTGGGATACATGTCCGCTGCTTGTGTGTATTCACGTGCAACGATATCATAGTGTTTTTGCCCTTCGCCGCGCAGTTGCCAGCATACACGAGATAACACTTCCAAGATGGTTGACCGTGAGGTACCAGGAGTAGTTGTCATCGAAACATGCCAGCGTACAAGGGCAGTTAGATTGCGTGGATCAATCTGCAAGACACGCTGATACTCTATCACAGCTTGCTGTGAGCGTCCGAGTTTCTGTAAAGCTAATGCATAGTTCAGACGTGTAGGAACGCTGGTTGGACTTTCTTGTAATGCCTGTTCAAGTTCAGTAAGTGCGCGGTCCATGTAGCCGAGACGCAGGTAGGACTCTGCGGCGAGTGTACGTTCGCGTAACAGGTCTTCCTTGTTGCCCTGCGCCGCTAACAGGTTAATCAGGCGCATGCGATACGTCAGATTATTGGGCTCCAGTTGTAGAATACGACGGTAGGTCGCGATAGCATCTTCGGTGCGTCCGTTGATGATGTAGGTATCGACCAGAATAGCGTACTTGGTGATGGCCTGCTCAACCTTGCCCTGACGCACATAGATTTCGCACAATACCTGATGCACATCGAGGTATTGTGGTGCCATATCGATCACACGTAGGCACTCTTCTATTGCTGAGTTCAGTAAACCATGATTAATGTACTTTTGAATATCTTGCATGGATCGCACGACCTGGAGCCGAATATTTTCTGGCAACGATGCCGTGCTGGTCAGGACGGTTTCGGCAACGTGCTTTAGCTCCTCGTCCTGTGAGCTTACGCCTGCCATCTGGTTGAGCAGGTCTTCCGCACCTCGATGCGGTTGCTGTTTTGGCTCTGCGAGAGATGCTTCCGTAAATGTGGGAATGGGCGAAGTTGGTGGCGACTGCACCTGCGCTTGGGCTGATGTTGGCGCGTGAGCAGGAACGACAGGAACAGGTGCCACGATTGGCTCTTGCAAGACTGCCTGAACGGGTACCGACGGTGCAGGAATTGGTGGTGGTGGCGTTGTAACCTGGGATTGCTGTACTGCTGGCTCTACTTGTACAGGCGTAGACGTTAATTGTTCAGGTGGCAATGCACGCGTTAGGTTTGCTGCTGGCTTCACATTCTCTGTTAGCCAGGAGGGGGAAGCTGGTGGTGGGGGGGGCATTGGTGATGGTTCTACAGGTGCAGCATTGTTAACGAGTGGCACTGATGGTTGCTTAGATACCGTTACATCAGGAACAGGTGGCGCAACGCGCTGCTCCATGGTTGGCATATCTGTCACCGATGGTTTAGCAGACTGCACGTTCTGCTGCTGTGCGGGTGTATTTGTCATCTGCGCCTTATCGGCCTCACTAAGAATACCTGTGAGCCAGTCAGGTAGTTCACCAACAGCATTATTTGGATTGGATACTGGTACCATTTGTGTTGGTGGTGCGGATGGCGACATAGTAGGCTGGCTGACCGACCCCATGTTGGTATTAACAGGCTGTCCATTTTCCATGCCATTATTTCCCATGTTAAATGACAGTGTTGCTGCATCCGAGAGCGGTTGTTGCATCACCTGCTCTGGTGTAGCATAACCTGGATTACCCTGTGGTGGTGCGGTCTGTATTTGCTGTAGCATGAACTCAACCTGTGCAACCTTATCGTTCCACCCTCTACTACGCAAAAAGCCGAGTAGGGCATTGTACACAGTAAGTGCCTGCTCTTGCTCGCCCAGCATACGATGTGCTTCAGCCGCTTCCTGACACAACTGCACCAGTTGGTCGGACTCCTCTACGGTCAGTGCGTCCAGATTAACACGGTCAACCGCTTCATCGAAATGAACTGCGGCGGTACGCAAGTCACCTTTTGCGCGATAACACTGTCCGAGCGCGTAGTAGCAAGAAAGTGCGTAGTCAGGGTCATTGAGCAACAACTGGAATTGACGAATTGCATCTTCCCAACGCTGTTGCTCTTGATAGAGCCAACCAAGAAAATAGCGTGCGTCTGGACGATCAACGCCGCTATCTATGATTTGCTCACAGAGGTCGATAGCATCATTCAAGCGCCCTTGGGCCTGAAATGTCTGTGCCTGCTTCAGCACGCCTGTAACCTGGCTGGCGGTGATGCGTTTGCGACCATTGGGATTTTGTCCACTCATGTTGCCATTGCTTGCTGCCATCGCAGGAGGTGCTCCTGCATAATTCGCCCCACCATAGTTGCTTGCGTTACCCATATTACCCATGATGCCAGTATTCCCTCCGCTAATAGTTCCCGTTGTAGACGGCTCAACCAGAGGCTGACCCGAATTATCGGTGAATGCCAATGGACCAGAAGATGATGTATATGATTGAGATGGCAATGCTGCTCCCTGTGCCATTGGACCAGAGGGAGTGCTTTGTTTACCTGTTATTTGTGCGAGGAGCTGCTGCGCCTGCATGTTATGTGCATCTGCACGTAGTACCTCTTCGCATTGCATTCGTGCTAGCCCGCACTCGTTACGAGCAAGATATCCCTGCGCGGCTGCTAGATGCTCTTGTATCATCAGCGCAATATCTTTTTTCTGAAAATAGTAACTGGCGAGTCGCTCATGCGGCTCTGGATTGTCCGGGGCCAGTTGCACCGTCTTTTGCCATGCGGCCTCTGCACGCGCTCCTTGTCCTGCTTGCGAATACAGGTCCGCCAGGAGCAGATAGGCTCTATATGCATCATTGCGCCGTCCAAGAATGCCGTAAAGTTCTGCCGTCTTACTTAACGCAATGACGTTCGTTGAGTCACGCTTGAGAATATATTCATACTCATTCAATGCTTGCTGCCACTGTTTGGTCTGCATGTAGCAGAAGCCCAAACCACCACGCGCCGTTGCATCATCAGGAAATTCCGCCAGTGCTCGTTGATACTCTCGTGCTGCCTCCATCCATTGACTATCCCAGCGGAAACGGTCAGCGGCATTAATCGCTGTACTAAAGGCTTGTTGGTTTCCTGGCATGAAGGCGTCACTTTCTCGAATAGTGGCATAACTATGCAAATGGCATCTAGTACAGGTAGGGTACTACAATTCTTCTGCTTGAACACGGCTTTGGTACTAAAGTACTTTGCTATCCCATGACTCTCACATGGCGGTATCGCATGCATGTTTGACCTAACAGATTGGACGAAACATGCGTGCGATACCGCCATGTGAGAACCTTTACCCGCGGTAGTTGATGTATTGCAACGCTATGGGATAATCCTTTTGCTTGAGTAGCGCGATTACTCCTTGCAGTTCGTCACGGCTCTTTGCAACCACACGTACTGCGTCACCCTGGATTTGTGGCTTTACCTTCGGGCTGTTCTCACGTATGTACTTGCTAATCTCCTTTGCCCGTTCAGGTGTGAGACCCTGCTGCAATTCAATCACTTGACGGACCCTGTTGCCAGCAGCATTCTCTTCTTTGCCTGGCTTGAAAATCTTGAGCGATAGGTTGCGCCGAATGGCCTTTGACTCAAGAATGTCACGCACACTTTTCAACGTCATTGTACTATCCGTAACAATCGTAATATTTTCTTTGGTATGCGCGATGTCGGTCCTGGTGTCTTTCAAATCGAACCGCGTCTGCACTTCTCGCCGCGTCTGATCGATGGCATTGAGCAACTCTTGCTCATCGAACTGCGATACTATATCAAATGAACAGTCACTCGCCATAAAATCCTCTCTATCTTGTGTATATGGTACAAAATGGCTACTCATGAACGTTGAACGCTGGAATTCAGAGTTCGTTACGATGTCTACCATTGGGGCATTGTAACGCATTTTGTCGCTCTTTGCCACTCTTACCCCCCAAGTGGTTATGAAATGGAGGGAAAGTATGTTGTATTGTAATGCAACTTATCGTATTACAACACAACATACTTTCCTCTTTGTGATATGATGCACAAAAATTGAGAAGCATGGGAAATGATGCATTATGTCTGCAAGTGTTTATGATAGTCACCTATTGGCGGCACAATTGACTGAAGAACTACGGCGCGAGGCAGCGCAGTTTCGTTCGCTTCACCATCGTTCGGCACGTCTGACACAAATTATCGTGGGACATGACGCGGCCGCCGAAGTGTATAGCCGACAGTTGGTACGCGCCTGCCGCAGCGTAGGATTAGGATGTGCAACATTAGCATATCCCTTTGAGATGGAGGAAGAGGAGTTGCGGACAGAGGTAGCAACGCTCAATGAAGACTTGGGTACTGATGGTGTTGTCCTGTTACTTCCTCTGCCATCTCACATTCGACAGCGTATTGTGACTGATGTGCTACGTCCTGAAAAAGACGTGGATGGTCTAGGCGCAAGCAATGCGGGGAACCTGCTCCTCGGCTTTCCGAGTTTTATCCCCTCGACTGCTGACGTGGTGCTGTCGGTTTTGCAGAATGCCAATATTCCCATTGCAGGCAAGCATGCAGTCATTGTAGGACGGAGCAACGTTGGTGGGAAGCCAATCGCGCTCGTGCTGATGCGCAATGACGCAACTGTCACCATTTGTCATTCACAAACACACGACCTTGCCGAGATCACGCGAACCGCAGATATTCTAGTGGTGAGTGTTGGACGCCCAGCGCTGATTACGGCAGAGATGGTGAAGCCAGGAGCGGTTGTGCTGGATGCTGGTATCAACTCGGTTAATGGCAAGGTTGTGGGTGATGTGGATTTCGCCAACGTCAAAGAGGTTGCTTCATTTCTAACGCCTGTACCCGGCGGTCTCGGCCCACTTACACATTTGACACTGATACGTCACACACTGCTTGGTCCGCAATAACATGGCCTAAAAATAGGATACCACAAAATGCCGAGCATTTTGTGGTATCCTATTTTTAGGCCATGTTATTGTTATCAAAAAACAACGGCGTTCGCTTGTTTCTTAACCGAACCCTTACTGATTCTCCACTAAGAACACGCTCGTAGGACCTATACTTTCTTATGTAATACACAAGAAAGTACCGATGCGGCATAGCTGTTCATAGAAATATGGACATTCAAGAGGAGAAGGTAGCATGACTCGCGATTTCAGCCAATTCGCAAATGATAATATTGCTTCGCTTACGACATTTCCTACACAGAGTCAGTTGGTGACAGCGGAGCAGATACGCCGTTTCGAGTTGCTGCGCTTAGCGTTTTTTGTGTTGAAACTACGCAGGTTGGAGCAAACACATGGAGAAAGCGAAGGCATAACGAAAGAGTATACATTGCGCTGTAGTCTGTTGCGCCATACCATCTTTCAGCAGGTCATAACGCTTACTCGGTTAGATGCACGCGAACAGGCTATTCAACTTATCAATACCTACCGTAGGTGATATAGGACTCGAAAGGATTTTTGGGGCGCGAAAAGATTTCACCACTGATATGCACGAAGACGCCTGCTTTCTCAAGCTCTTTACGCACAGCTTGCAGATTGACACTACCACTTACCACGAAGATGCACGGTGCAAGTTGTCGTACACCCAACTCCTGTAATGCCGGGAGAACTATTAGTATTTGTCCTGCTTCTTCGCTGGAAACCTCAAACAGAAGCACCTGAGAGAGCTTGGCACTCTTAAAGGCTTTGGTCCAGTCGTGGATAGTATATTCAACGTTTTGCGGCAGTTCTTTCTGGCTATGCTCTTGCAGAGTGTGCAGTATCTGCTCGACGTTTTGACCCGATTGCAAGCCACGCAAGACAGATGCTTTCGTGAGTGTAAGTCGGCTCACGAGGCCAAGCTGGTTTGCCTGCGCAAATGGGAGCAGCGTATACAACGTGGCCAGGTCGGGTTGCAGCAGCAGCAGTTCAAAGTTCGGTTGTACGACAAGGCCACGGAGTGCGAGTTGCTCTTCCAATGTTTGGCTCTCTAAGCCAGGGGTTCCTAATGCCATCACCTTATGCCCAAGCTCTGTAAGCATAAAGTAGTCGGGGTTGACCGGGAGAGTCGAACTTAATGCGTCTGGATGCTTGTAGCCAATATCGACAATACCAAGTTCACGGAGAGTTGAAGATAAAATGCCTCTGTAGACCTCACCCTCGCATAAGTCCCACTTTGCCTTTGTATCAGCATCCCTACGTGCTTTCGCAGAACGACCATACGACGACGTTGCGGGACGATATGCGAAGGCATCCTCTCTCCATATCTCTTGTAAAAGAGTATCAATACTATACCAACGCCTCGAAGTATAGTTATACAAATGTTTTATAAGCGCTTTACGCCCCCCAGAGACATCCCAGGAGTACGTGGACCAGGATCTATAATTGGCACCATGGACATCGCGCCACGCGAAGTTTTCCATCCAATAACGAATGAGTGCATGTGTCTGGTGCAGCAGCGATTTCTGAGCCCATGTGTTAATGGCAGGACTAATCTCATAGGCTGGCTTGATGTCCTGAAACGATGGATTTGTGAGTTGAATAACATTGAAGTACTCCATAACATTGAGCAAAATTTCAATATACTCATCGCTATCGTCATAATCTAGCCGTGGTAGTCCACGAAGCGTAGCACGAATCTTTGTGGCGATACGCTTTGGGACTCGGCCCGCCTGCGTTGGCTCAATCGTCTGTTGATAAATGGTGTTTACCAGCGTTGCGATATCATAGACTGCGATACTCTCGCCTGCTCGAATAGCGACTGGATCGTTGGCGAGAGTCGTTACCTTGGGCTCATCCTCTGCCATGTGTGTGTGTGTACTATTGGGAGCAAGCGGATTCATGTTACCATATAGGTCTCCTGGCACAAACACAACATGCTCACCTTTCGAGAAACTGTCGAAGACAAGACCGTGCAGCGCGAGTGTATGCAGTGTTGCTAAGAGCGCGGCATCATCTCCTTTCATAAAGTCGCGTACCGCTTGTATCGATGCTTTCCCCTGATGGTTACGCAACCAGACAAAAAGCTCACGTGCCTTTGGCTCAAGATTGGGGAGATAGTCGAGCGGTTCGCCCATATTGATAAGGTGGTCTGCAACTATGTCGGCGTCATCATATTGGGAATAGTACACAGCCTTTTTTTGCGGAACATCATAATTTTCCATAAAGGCATACAGCGCATTTGCAGGTAGAGCATCTAATAGTCTGACGAGGTCCCATTTGCTTCGATCACCAGAGGGTGTGAAAAATTCACGGCTAACAGAGTAGAGAATAGCAGCATTTTCACCAAAAGTGGCAATCGTGGTAGTATCTGCAAAGCGTGAAGACTGCGTCGTTGTTGTCGTAGCAGCGTTCACGACACGACGTGCTGAGTAGTCAGCAGATGTTTGGAGTAGGGCATATTCAACAAGATGGCTCAAGGCTGTTTCATAGCGTGTGGAGGAAAGCTTCGTACTCTTGAGAAGATTTTGAGAACTCGCACGGTAACGTGTTGAAGGTTGCAAGGCCTGGTATAGTATCTGACGTTCGTCATCAGTGAGTTTTTCCCAGACAAACCGAGCAGCGATAGGATTCTGCATTCTCTTTATGAGAGCGTCTATTTGTTGTTTCGTTCTCCTGTCTGGTTCTCCTGTCATGACCCAGAGACGAAGAATGGCAGCGAATTGTTCATCTGTACGGTCTTCTAATATCTGTTGTAATGTTTTCATGAGATGTGTCCTTACGTATGGTTGCAGGGAGCATGCAGAGGGAGCATGACAAGGGCAAGTCCTGTCACGACGATACACCTTTTTCCTAATTATTGTTCCTGATATTGTTCCAGGTAGCGGATGACCTCGCGTGTCAGTTGGCTTGGTGTTGAGGCGCCGGCGGTGACGGCGATACGTTTTTTGCCTTTCAAGAGGTCAAGATTGAGTTGTGATAGATCCTCGATGCGAACGGCGGGAACGAGTGCTAGTTCCTCGGATACCTGTACAAGGCGGTTCGTATTGTTACTTTTGGGGTCGCCGACGACGATGGTGAGATCGGCACCTTTTGCCTGTTCCGCGACTGCTTCCTGGCGCGTTTGTGTGGCGGCGCAGATATCGACATGCACCTTGGCCTGTGGATAGCGCGTTTTGATGGATTGAATGACGCGCTGAGTGTCCCACTTTGAGAGTGTGGTTTGTGTAGAAACTGCGAGTTTTTGTGCTTGTCCAGGAGTAAGTGAGAGTGCGTCCACGTCGGCCTCGGTCTCAACTAAACTGATATGCCCAGGCACTTCACCCATCACGCCCTCTGGCTCTGGGTGGCCTTTTTTGCCGATATAGAGAATGTAGTAGCCTTGTGATACAAGCTTAATGACGAGATCATGAGTCACGGTAACATCGGGACAGGTGGCGTCAATGCAGTGCAGGCCACGCTCTTGTGCACGTTGCTTGACCTGGGGAGAGACGCCATGCGCGGTGAAGATGACGGTTCCCTCCTGCACCTGCTCCAAGATGGTTACGCGGTCGGAACCATCTAGCGTTACAATGCCCATAGCTGTGAGTTCGTTGATAGCATGACGGTTATGAATAATCTGCCCAATGATGTAGATAGGGCGGGGTAGCTCTGTATTTTTTGCTGCTTGACGTGCGATTTGTAGTGCATCAACAACGCCATAACAATAGCCACGAGGCGATATTTTTATAACTTCCATAAATTTCCTTCATTGGGCGTCATAATGATAGTATTATATTCCATCCATCAATAGCTACTGGCCTTAACCTGCAACAAGATGCGACGCACATCCTCTGGAGTGTAAAGACAAACAGCGGGTAACAGACCCGCAATTTCTTCAACCGAAGTGGACTGTGCGAGATCAAAGATTAACAAGGGCGTGTGGCGTCCGTCACACCCTCGTGCAATGCTTGCCGCAGTTAAGAGCGGAACAGGTGAGAACTCAAGCTCTGTCGGTGCGGGAACGCTGATTAAGAGTTGTACCTGTGACAAGAGAGACGAGACGTGTGACGGTGTATCTTCCTGAAAAATGTATGTCATTCCTGCGCGTTGCAGGAGTGTTGCGTATGGAGAGCGTTGCTCTTGCGGCCCAATCAGCAGTGCTGAGCGACTATAGAGACCGCCGAGGCACGCATCCGCAATAGATATCACCTCTGGTGCAATGTCCTGCATTAATTGTGCTCCTCTACTACCACGTAGGTTCATGCCATGTTCTCCTAAATGAGAAACGTTCTTTACATACTATAGCAAATCTCGTCCATACTTCGTCAACGCCCCTGGTTTCTATGTACTAGAACAAAACAGGGGATAGAAAAAATCCAATGGGGTTTAGTATCGAAGCCATTTATGAAAGACACACACGAAAAACAGATGCTCTCACTGTACTAGCACAGTGAGAGCATCTGTTTTTGCATGAGCTTATACGTTGCCATCTCCGACAGGCAACAACACAGGTACAAAGCCTTCGCCGGGTTGGTAGTCAGCCGATTGGTGACGGAAGTAGGTGTTGTATAAATCGGCGTAGTGTCCACCACGTTTCATGAGCGCATCGTGACTGCCCTCTTCGACGATACGGCCTTTATCGAGAACGATAATACGGTCAGCGTAACGGATGGTCGAGAGACGGTGTGCGATGATGATTGAGGTACGATGTGCTAAGACGGTGTCCAGGCCCTCTTGAATCTGTGCCTCAGTCAGTGGGTCAACGCTTGCTGTGGCTTCGTCGAGAATAAGAATTGATGGGTTTTGTAGTAGCACACGCGCCAGCGCAACGAGTTGGCGTTGTCCCATTGAAAGGGCCTTACCAGCTTCGCCAACGAGCGTTTCAACACCATCTGGAAGCGCCTCAAGCCAATCACCATTGCCGATGCGTTGCGCGACTGACAACACCTCCTCATCGCTTGCCTCTGGTCGTGCATAACGGATGTTGTCGGCGACAGTACCGGAGAACAGGAAGGGAACCTGCGGAACGATACCGAGCAACCGATGATATGCAATCAGATCAAAGCTGCGAATGTCACGTCCATCAATGAGCAACTCGCCACCTTGAAACTCGTAGAAGCGTGATACAAGTCTGCCAAGGCTGGATTTACCTGCACCTGTATGGCCTACCAATGCAATGGTCTCACCTGCGTGAATCGTCAAGTTGAAGTTCGCTAGCACCGTTTGACGATCATCATAGCTGAAGAAGACGTTTTTGAACTCGATTGTGCCTACAAGCTTGTCAACAGGTTGGTTGTCGTTTTGATGTACGCGTGGCTCGGCATCAAGCAGCGCGAAGATACGTTCGCTTGCCGCTAAACCTAGTTGGAACTGACTCCAAAAGGATGCAATGCTTGTTAGTGGAAACCATAACAGGCCAATACCTTGCACAAACAAGAACCACTCACCCGCCGAGATGGAATGACTCAGTACGCTGTGTCCACCAAAGTAGATAACGATGGTTGTACCAAGATTGGCGATGATGAGCAGAATAGGGAAGACGCCGTTATAGATGAAGCCTGAGCGTACATTCACTTGATACGATTGCTCGTTAACCTTCTTGAACTCGTTATACATGTTTAGCTCTTGCCGAAAGTTCTTCGCCACTGTGATGCCGCTAATCACTTCCTGCACATTGGCGTTGACACGACCACTTGAACGCTGTGAACGCTGAGTCGATATGCGTGCGATACGACGAAAAGCCAGCGCAACAAGAACGATAGCAGGTGCAATCGTAAAGGCAAGCAGAGCAAGCGTGACATTTCTTGACAGCAGCACAATGGCAACGAGAAAGAACAGCAAGAGTTGGCTAATCAAGTTCAGTGTGAGTGTGACAACAGTAGCGAACTTTTCGGTATCTGAGGTGACACGACTGACAATCTTGCCGCTTGAAAACTCATCAAAGAACGACATGTCACGTTCCATGACAGCGTTAAAGGCGTTGGTCTGTATCTGTAACACAACGTCGCCAACGGCCTTTGCGCTATACCACTGTCGGAACAGGTTACAAACCCATGAAAGCACACCCGATATCAGGATGAAGGTAACAAGCAGAATAGCTGTTCGTGTTGCTGTGGATGATGTAAGTGCGTCTATGCCCTGTGATACCAAGATAGGAAAGGCGGTATCAAGCAGAGAGCTAAGCACAATCAGTATCGTCAAAAAGATGATAATGTTAGTCTTTGGTTTGAAGTACTGGATGATACGCCCAATGAGTTGACTATCTTTGTATGTTCGGTCGTATGCCTCGGCATCCAGACCATCCATAATGAAGCCCATGTTATCTCTCTTTCCCAACGGGCGACCACAAGGGTCAATACTGTTCACAATAAGGAGAAAGGTTTCCCAACGGATGCCCTCATGCGACCAACGGACGCCCACAAGGGGCTACCCTACTCTACAGAACGTGCGTCGCATGCAACCGAGGAGAGGAGGGACGCCCCTGTGGGCATCCGTTCGTCCCCGGCCAAGAGATTGCTCTTAATTGAACAGTATTGACCACAAGGGTCATCCCTCTATCTCTCTTTCCCAACGGGTGACCCTAGTGGTCGCCCATCCTACACCACGTTCTTGAACTACACCATGTTATTCGCCCCCAACTGCTGTAGCAGGTTCGGGTACAATCAACTGCGTCACCACAGGAGTATTTGACGTGTTTTTCTCGCGGGGTGCGAAGATGCGGCGATAGGTTTCACTGCGCTGCATCAGTTCGTCGTGTGTGCCTGAATCAACGATCTCACCACGCCGTACGACAAGAATGTTGTCGGCCCAGCGAATCTGTGAGAGGCGATGCGTGATGAGCAGCGTGGTACGCCCTTCCAGAAGACGCCGAATGGCTTTCTGTATCTCATCTTCAGTCGCGCTATCAATCGCACTGGTCGAGTCGTCGAGAATGAGGATGCGTGGGTCGGTCAATAAAGCACGTGCGATGGCGATACGCTGGCGTTGTCCACCAGAAAGAGTAACGCCGCGCTCACCGATCTCTGTCTCATAACCTGCCTTAAAACTACTGATGAATTCGTGCGCCTGCGCATCTTTGGCAGCTTGCTCAATGGCTTCGTGTGTCGCCTTTTGTCCTAAACCGTAGCCGATGTTTTCGGAGATTGAGCGCGAGAAGAGAAAGATGTCTTGCTCGATGGTTGAGACCTGTGAGCGCAACGCATCAAGGTTCCACTCGCGTACGTCAACACCATCGACAAGGACACGTCCTGAGTCAACGTCATAGATGCGGTTGACAAGTTTTGTCATCGTACTCTTGCCAGAGCCAGTTTGTCCAACAATGGCAATGGTCTGACCCGGTTTGGCATGGAAGGAGACATTTTTCAGGACGGGTGTACTGCCATAGCTAAAGGTGACGTTCTCGAAGACGATATCACCGCGCATCTCCTCCCGATAGCCGCCCTCGTTCTCGTCCAACTCTGTCTCTTCGCGCATCAAAGTGAGAATGCGTTCAGAGCCCGCTACACCCAACTGCACAAGACTAAAAGTCCAAATCGACATAAAGGCGGGAAAGCGAATAATCGCCATCAAACCCATGTATGAGACGAGACTACCAACTGTAAGTTGCTGTTGTGACAGCAGGTACAAACCGTGTAAGAAGGCTCCCGCCAGGGCAATCGCAGCTATGAGTGTTGGGAGATAGCGACCCTGTATCTGCCCATTTTTGACAAAGTAGTCACGGTATAAAGCTGCATTATGCCTGAACTTGTGTTGCTCTTGCACCTCTTGTCCTGTTGCTTTGACAACCTCGACACCGGAGACCGCTTCGTTCAGGACCGCGTTCATCGTGCCAAACTGTTCACGCATACTGTCGGAAACCGGATTGAGTTTGCGCGAGTAATCGCGCAGTGCGATAAGGAACAGGACGATGAAGAGAAGCGGAGCTAGCAGCAACTGCGGATTGATGAAGGCAATGAAGACCAGCGGCACAACGAGCGCAGTGAACGAGTCGAAGATGAGGTCAAAGCCCGGCACGACCATATCGCTGAGTTGAGAGATGTCGTTCGAGGCACGCGCCATCACATCCCCTACGCGCTGGCGATTGTGGAAGGTCTGGCTCTTGCTCAATAAGCTAAGGTAGAGTTCATCGCGTACATCGCGTGCGAAGCGTTTGCCCAGTATCTCGGCCCATAGGCGTCCAGTCAAATCGGTCACACCCGTTAATGCAATAACAATCAGCAGGCTCATAACAACAGTAAGTAGTTGACTTCCACTGTTACGACGTACAGCATCGAATGCAACTCCTGTCAGTGATGGTACGGCGGCATTGAAGACATTTGCTAGCGTTGCCGCGATCATGAAGCCAATCACGAGAAACTTGTAGCGCATCAGGTGCGAGACAATCCAGTGTGTGGGTGTGGCACGATTATAGCGGTATTCGTCAGTGACAGTGAATTCTCGTTTCAGCAAGAGAAACCTCCAGATCGTTGATACTACTGAACAAGTGTACCATATCAATTCTGACACCTTGTGTCATGATTGCGGTAATATGTAGGAATTGTCATGAATTAGGCATCCATACACGGTAGGGGCTGCAATTCATTCATTGATGCCAACAAACTGCTACAAGAGCTTGCAGTGTGGGTTGGGAGCATGACAGGGGCAAGCCACGCAGTGGCATACCGTGGTATAGTAGTGACAGGGCTGGCCCCTGTCATGCCGCCCTTAGAGCCAATGCGTGAGTTCGTTGGGGTCAAGGGGCTTGCCTCTGTCATGCTTCACGCTCGATTTTCGAGAAACCCTGACAAAAAAACTACATAAAGGATACAAAAGCGTATGCGTGCAGACCGCTTGCTATCACTCTTGATGGTGCTACAAATAAAGGGACGTGTAACAGCCCAGGAATTGGCGGAGCGGCTAGAGGTCTCGGAGCGCACTATCTATCGTGACATTGAGGCGTTGAGTATTGCCGGTGTTCCTGTCTATGCAGAGCGTGGTCCTGGTGGCGGTTGTGTGCTTGCCGAGGGCTATCGAACCAACTTGACAGGTCTCAAAGAGGCAGAGGTACGCACGCTCTTTATGCCTGGCGTTGCTGGCCCGTTGACCGATCTTGGCGTGAGCAAAGAGTTGGAGACAGCATTGCTCAAATTGCTTGCCGCGCTTCCCTCGGCGCACCAGCGCAACATCGAGCGCACACGGCAGCGTCTGTATATGGATGCTGTTGGTTGGTATTCCGCAAATGAACCTGTACCATTTCTACAAACACTTCAGAGTGCTGTGTGGCAGGATAGGAGGGTTCGGTTGACGTATCGCAAGGGCAACGGCGAAGTTTTTGAGCGTGTAGTAGACCCACTTGGTCTCGTTGCAAAGGCAGGGATATGGTATATGGTTGCGGTCTCGCATGACGAGTTACGCGTCTTTCGTGTGTCACGTATCCGTGACGTTGTGTTGCTCGACGAGCAGTGCCAGAGACCGGAAGGCTTCAATCTTGAGCAGTATTGGGCAACATCGAGCCGTGATTTCCTGTCAAGTTTGTCAAAGTATCCGGTGAAAGTACGTGTCTCACCTCTCTTTCTTCCAATTCTGCCACAGGTACTGGGTGAGACGATTCATACCCGTATCGAAGAGGCGGAGCCACCCGACGCCGAGGGCTGGCTCACGCTCCCTCTGATGTTCGAGACATTAGAGCATGCGCGTAGCTACATTCTGGGCTTCGGCACAATGGTAGAGGTGCTAGAACCATTGGAACTACGCACGAACATTAAGCAGTTAGCTGCTGGCATTGTGGAGTTCTATAAAGAGCGAGAGTAGGAGCCTGATTCATTACGCCCAATCACATGCCATACGCCCCTCCTCTTCTCTGCATAATTTTTGCAACACACCTTTCCGGCCACATACTATCTCGTGTGGTACCTTTTCGTCACCACGAGCATTTTTGGGTTGAGGTTTCTCAACCAGCATCGGTACTTTTCTATTAGTTTCAATCCATATATGCAGATATACCTTCATAATGTAGTACTATCTCACTCAGACCATGCTGCTGCAGAAGATATCAGCGTGTTTCATTATGACGTGTGGGGATAGCGTTTCTGTAGCTATACCTTTATCAACATATAGCTGCCTACGGACATGTAGTTGTTATGTGCTCATGAGGAGCATATGACTGGGAAAGGGATAAAAATGCTGAAGCATCAATTTGTTTCGACGTATGGATCGTCGCGACGCAAACGTCTGTCGCCCTTAGCATTAATTGGCATCAGTGTGCCACTTCTATTAGCATTGATTGCGACAGCCATTGTCGTTATTTTGCCGCGCTTCAATACACATGCCGCTAACAATGCCGTCAATATGGATTGCTCACTGATCGTGCCTGCAAATCCATTGTCAGCACAAGGACTCGCAACTCCTTATCAGCTCGTTGCCAGCAATCCGGCTAATGGAGCCTGTCATGAGGCGAATAAGGTGCAGGCTGCTTTTGTGCAGGGAGCAGTCATTGACACTACAACAGGTCAAATTTCTGTGTATAATCCACTGGTTGTAGATCAAGGGACGCAGCCCGCAGTACAACCCACAGCCCCAATGCTGCCTGCCAGAAGCATTGTCGCCCTGTGGTTTGGGTTTAACGGCAACAACCTGACCCTTCAGAGCACAAACAATAGCCTTCAACAGGGAAGGTGCGTGAATGGGGCAAATGGTTCTATCTTTGGACAATTCGCGTACTGCAACGCTCCAAGATTTTTCGCGTTCGCTAATTTTGCGATGCGCCAGGGGCAACTCGTACTGCCTCCATTAGGGACAGCAAACGATGGCAAGACGTGTCCCACCGTTCGTGACTTCAGCGTGGTAGACATGGATCAGAGCGACAACGTGACCACACAATATCTCATTAACGGCAATGGTCAGTCTGCTCAGCTGACTGCCGCCAACACCACGGCACTGGCAAACGCAGGGAACGGGATGCAAATGCAGACACCGCAGTTACAGTCCAACGCCAGTGATAATCGTCTGCTCGCTGTCGCATTGGATGGCGCGCTTGGGTGTCATCCGTGGATGGCTCCTAATCTTGCTGATCCAGGTCAGATGGTACCAGCACTGCCACTCGACGAGTTACAGGCCGCCACGTTTCAGGCTGCTCCTGTCGCGCTTGTTCCTGCAAACGACCCAATGGTGCTCGTCAACGGTCAACCAAATCTGAATAAAATCAACGCTTACCGCAGAGGTGTCAACCAGCCACCTGCGGCTAACCTGAATGCAGCAAGTACAACAGCCTACTGCACCAACTTGCTCAACATGGCACCAGCTCGCTTGCAGCTTGACATGCAAACCACACAAAATCGCCCGTCACCTGACGCAGCCGTGGGGACCAATCTCTTCACCTTCCTGGGCCAGCGCTTCGCCGCAACCTTTGGCGCAAATGGTCTTAATTGTGTTGGACTCTTGAACAAGCCCAATCCTGTGAACGTCACAACAGATGGAAATGGTGTAGCAACCGCTGTAACGATTAATACAAATGGAACTGTAGCAAACGGTGGAACTGCAACGCTCACTGTCAACGGAACTGCTGCACAATTCGCTAACGGACAAGCCCAAGTTACCATCAATAAACTGCCTGCCACTGCAACGCTCAATGGAACTGCTGTCAGCATCACCGATGGTGCCAACAACGGCCAGAACGGCCAGAACAACAATGCCCAGCAACAGGGTGTTAATGCTACAGCAACGCTTACTGTCAATGGGACTGCCGTACAGTTTACCAATGGGCAAGCGCAAGTCACCATTAATAAACTGCCTGCGACGGCTACCCTTAACGGGACGGCTATCACTATCACGGATGGCGCAAACACCCAGGGTGGTAACAATGGTGGCGTTAATACAGCTGCAACGCTCACAGTGAACGGAACTGCTATACAATTTGCCAATAGGCAAGCGCAAGTCACCGTCAATAAACTGCCTGCGACGGCTACCGTGAATGGAGACGCTGTCAGCATTACTGATGGAGCCAACAACGGTCAAAACAACAACGGTCAAAATAACAATGGTCAAAACATTGCAGTCAAAGCTCCCGCGACTCTGGCTGTCAACGGAACCGCCGTACAGTTTGCCAATGGGCAGGCACAAGTCACTATCAATAAGCTGCCTGCCACTGCTACCCTTAACGGCACCGCGATTACCATCACGGATGGCGCGAACAATGGGGGTGGTAACAATGGTGGAACTGCGACTGCTACCACATTAACTGTCAATGGTACCGCAACACAATTTGCAAATGGGCAAGCCCAAGTGACCGTCAATAAGTTGCCTGCTACTGCAACTGTCAATGGAACTGCTGTCAGTATCGTAGACGGTGCCAACAATGGTCAAAGTAACGGCCAAAACAACAATGCTCAGAATAACGGCGTAGCTAACACTCCTGCGACTCTGACTGTCAACGGAACTGCCGTACAGTTTACCAATGGGCAAGCGCAAGTCACCATCAATAAGCTGCCTGCTACTGCAACTGTCAATGGAAGTGCTATTACTATCACGGATGGCGCGAACAATGGGGGTGGCAACAATGGAGGTGGCAACAATGGAGGCACCAACACGACTGGTGCGATCACATTCAACATCAACGGCAAAACAGTGTCCGTTACTCCTGGACAATCAGGAACAGCCACCATTAACAATCAGACCGTCACGTTGACGGTAAGTGCTGACGGAACAATGGTGACGATTACGAATGCCAACAATGGTGGCGGAAATAATACCGTCAATGTTCCAGCTGATGGTCAGACAACAGTTACGGTGAACAAGCAACCCACTACTCTGACTATGAATGGCGCTACCAACACGATGACTGTTACAAACGCTCCCGCTACTGCCACTCCTACCGCTACTAGTGGAAACGGTAATTAGTCGGATGAAACAAACCATCCTTATGCGCAGCGAATGGAAGGTTTCCATTCGCTGCGTAAAAGGTGTCAACGCCAATTATACACTGGCGTCTATAATGTGCAGGTATTCCTCTCGCGCATCCCCTTTTTCTTCAGCATCCATCAAAGCCATCTTGTGTGCTAACATCTGTGCGAGATACGTTTGAATCTGCTCCAATTCTGCTTTTTTCCTATCGATCTCCTTCATCTTTTTGTGAATATGCTCAACTTTCTTTTGCAGGGGAAACTCATTTGCCTGTTCTCCTTGGATCAGTTCTTTGAGTTCTGCTAAGGTAAATCCTGCTGCCTGAATCTTTTTGATCATCAGAAGATGCTCAACTGCCTCCTCGCAATAGTCGCGATAGTTATTTTCTCCACGTCGAACATGGTGTGTATCCAGCAGCCCTTCCTTCTCATAGAAGCGAATGGTGGGAGCCGTCAAACCAGTCTTTTGTGCCAACTCATGGATTTTCACGGGGATCTCCTCAAAAAGGACTTGACCTTCAAGTATACTTTATAGTTTATAGTTTAAATGTCGAGCAGCAGCATGTCAAGAGCAAAATGAGAGCGGACTTTTTCTGCTCGAAAAGAAAGAGGGAATTCGTCATGTCTCTGACAATCTGGATGTTGCGACCAGCGGGTACATGAGTATAATTCTCGCGCTCCACTATGACTTGATGCTCAAGGATGTGTCGTCATCGCTTAATGAGGGACAGGTTCTGGATGAAGTGAGTCGCATCTGGTTGCGTAGATTACAGGCATCGAACAGCTACATTTTTGCCTGTTTCTATGAAGCGGTGCTCACGAACAAATTTTGTTTTTTGCAAAGAAAAAGGAGATCAATCCCCATGGGACAAGCAACAGTTTTTCGTAATGTACGCATTTTCGATGGTTCTCGCGTTCTGGATGATGATACTGTGATCATTCAGGATGGCATCATTACTGCTATGGGACGCGATCTGGAACATCCATTTGCGGCCAGAATCGTTGATGGGAGTGGTTTTACGCTGCTGCCTGGTTTGATTGATGCCCATACGCATACGTTTCGTGTCACGAACTTGCGGCAGGCGCTCATCTTTGGTGTGACCACAGAACTCGATATGGGTACCTATTGGAAACTGGCGCAGCAGACCAAAGAACTTCAGCAGACGGCTGATGGGCAAGATCTGGCTGACCTGCGTTCCGCCAGAACGCAGGCCACCGCTCCAGGAGGACACGGGACCGAGTATGGTTTTCCCATCCCAACGATCACTGAACCCGAAGATGCACAGGCGTTTATGGATGCGCGTCTTGCGGAAGGCTCAGACTATATCAAGATTATGTACGATAATGGCAGCCTCAAGGCCAGCGGACCTGAGCCAACGCTGCGGAAAGAGACCATGGCAGCGCTCATCGAAGCGGCTCATCTGCGAGGAAAGCGCACCGTGGTGCATATCCTCAAGCTTCAAGATGCTCGCGATGCTATCGAACTTGGTGCTGATGGCATCGCCCATGTGTTTGTCGATCAGCCTCCAGATGAGGACTTTGCTTCCTTCGCAGCAGCGCACCATATCTTTGTGGTCCCAACACTGGCTATTCTGGAGTATGTCTGCAACGTAGCAGAGGAAGACCTCCTGGTGAACCATCCTGCGCTGTCGCCGTATCTTTCTGCCACGGATAAAACACAGTTGCTGCATTCCCATCTTTCCTTTAACAAGGGAACCTATAGCATTGCTGAGGAAGCGGTCCGACAATTGAAGGCTGTGGGAGTCCCTCTTCTGGCAGGGACTGACGCAGCGCTGAACACTGTGCACGGAGTCAGCCTTCATCGTGAGCTTGAATTGCTGGTCAAGGCAGGACTCACCCCATTGGAAGCGCTTGCCTCTGCCACATCTATCCCGGCACGTATCTTTGATCTGCCAGATCGAGGTCGCATCATCCCAGGATTGCGCGCTGATCTGCTGCTGGTAGAAGGAGATCCTACCACAGACATTCTTTCGACGCGCTCGATTACTGCTGTCTGGAAACAAGGAGTTGAGGTTGATCGGCAGGCGTATCGAAGACATCTCAGGCAGCAAGAGCTTGGTGACACGATTCTCCAGGAAGTAGCTAGTATTAATCAGACCGGCAAACGTTAGCTGTTACGTAATACGATGAGGGGAACCTGGTCTACACCTTTGTAGATCACATGGGACATTGATATGATTTGCCTGGCAATAGACCGGGTCCAGAAAATGGAGGTTTCCTATTATGACTACTCAATGGATAGACGTGCATGCACAGCCTGTTCGCTTATAGCTTGGGACGCTTGAACCAAAGTTCGTTGACATTGTTTCCGTTAAAGCCAAGAGCACCAAATAATTCCCATCCATCTGCACCAAGCTGATTTATCAGGACATACAGAGGAGTATCTAAAGTGAGTCAGACCCACTTGACACCTGAGATTTACCCACTCCACCCCCGGCGCATCACGCGTACCCATAGGTGGCGTCTTCCCCACTGGGTGGCTCCAACGCTATCTCCTGGCATTGCCAGATCGATCTGCCCATACCCAATACTGCTCCCTGTATCTTCCGCCAAGCATTGCCGGTTGAAAGAGCCATCGGAGTTATACAGGTTGAGGATCGTTCCCAAGGGGAATTGAGCCACAGACACCGCACACGCTCCAACATGAGTCGGCTTCCCGTCAGCCATGGTGCCCTCAATGGTATAGACACTGACGTCCACCGGGATCAGCGGTGCAGAGGCTGGATGGACATGGGTCGCGGTGGGGACAACGGGTATTGCGGTTGAGGTTGTGGCTGAAGGGACAAGTCGAAGTTGTGCTGAAGAAGGAGGAGTCACGAGCGCATTACCAACGGCAACCACCCCAAGAGCGATTACAGCCAAGACTACCCCTGCGACAACAAGGGCAAGGGATTTCTCGGACCTTGCACTCTCGACACGCCGAATGCGTTGTCTCATGACTTCTCCTTGGGCACTGCTACCAGACATGAAAAGAATACGTTGTTCAATGAAGAGACATGCCACTAGTAACACGATGATGATCCGCTGAAGGTTTCTTGGGGAGGGAGGGAGCCATTGTGAGGTAGGCATTCCCCCCAAGCCAGTAGTGCAAAAAGCAAGATGCTTTTGAGGTATACTGGATCCATACATTCAGACAATGAAAGAGACCTCTGTAAGATACAATAAGGAGTATGAGATGCCTGAAACGCGTGAATGTTCTTGAGCAGGTGCTGCGTCTGCGCGTTTTGTGTCTGACTACTCGCGCCCAGCAGTTGAGGCAAGGCATCCTTCTCAAACGTGATGGTCAGATGGCGGAGCTTCTGCCCGTTGAGCGTTACGAGGCCATGATCGGTGAGCGTGGCTTTTTGGGGAGAGGTCAAGCAACATGGTGACTGTTGCTGCATCGTTGCCACTCGTGGAAACACCAGGAGTGCCCGTAAAGGCTCCTGGCTTGCGTACCAACGACCAGATGATATGCTGATACTGAATGTGATGTTGCCAAACACGCTCTTAGAACTTTCGGTGTGCTTGACGGTATTCCTCATTTAACAAACTTGAGTAGGACGATGACATGAGAGCTTTATTACAGCGAGTAAGCAAGGCCAGTGTAACTGTTGATGAACAAGTCGTTGGTCAAATAGGTCAAGGACTTTTAGTGCTGCTTGGAATTGGGCATGGTGATGGTGATGCTCAGGTAAAGATGCTGACCGACAAAATTGTCAATTTGCGTATCTTCGGAGACGAAGAGGGAAGAATGAACCTTTCTCTTCTTGACATTGGAGGAGAAGTTTTAGTTGTCTCACAATTCACTCTCTATGCTGATTCACGAAAAGGTCGTCGCCCTAGCTTTACCAAAGCAGCACATCCAACAGTTGCAAAGCCTCTATTTGAGCATTTCAAGAGTGCCCTCGCTGACTATAAGCTTACTGTTGCCAGCGGTGTTTTTGGTGCCGACATGAAAGTGAATATCAGAAATGAAGGGCCGGTAACTCTTTGGCTTGATAGTGAAGAGCTATAATACAGTAGATGTACTCTTTCGCTCTATTTGGTTAAAAACAAAGTAACCAGAGCTAGATAACGGCACAGGTTACTTCCTATCAGTTCGCTTTATGAATGAGTCTTTGTAGAGCCAAAACAAGCTCTTTTACCTCACGTCCAGATACACCAAAGAGGTCGGATGGTGAAAATACAAGGCTCTCGCCCTGGTTCCTTGCTAGCGATTGGAGCTTTCGCACCGAGGTTACGTTTTCTCTCTTACAAAACTATCCTTCTCCTAATCGATAAGCCAGTTCAATCGCTTGTTCTGCTGTGAGCATCCTCCCTGCGTTCCAGGCTGCCTCCCAGCTTTGTTCGTCCACTCGTGAGCGAATCTGTTGATGAATCATCTGCACAAATGGGTTTGTTCTTGTCCAGAGCGTCAAACCAATGGCATCCATCAAGCTTTGCGTGGCTCCCTGTATTTGTGCGGCATGGAGGCTTGCCGTTGTTTCATCTGGCTCTCCTCTCATGCCAATTGCAAAGCCCAGCCATCCCATACCTGTCGTCACAAATTGTTTATGTCCGAGTTCATAACACAAGCGAATACTCTTTAAGAGACAAGTGATAGCTTCAGTGTAGTTACCTTCCAGGATCAACATCCCACCCTGATCTTTCAACACGTCAGCGACAGCACTCTTATCACCTATCCGCTCAAAGAGTATTCTACTTTGTAGATACAAAGACCGCATTTGCTCAAAGTCAAACCTGAACCCAACTGCTGCTCCCACGTAGCAGAGTAACTGAGCGCGTAGCCACATCTCATCTGTTGGAGCGAGGAGTTGCAAGCCTTCCTGGTACACGCGCTTTGCCCCCTCGTAGTCGCCCGTCGCGTGAGCAACCCAACCTCGATGGAGTAGTGCAGTTGCTAACCCGCTTGGGTCATCTAATTGCCGCCAGAAAGCAAGGCTTTCTTCAGCCAGTTCTGCCGCCTTGGTCTGCTCATCTTGCAGACACACCAAACGGGCAACTTCGCTCAACGCTTTAGCTCGTGCTGCCAGCACCGTTTCCCCACTCTCCTGCTCGAGCGGCACCGATATCGCGGCTCCCAGCCAGTCACGTCCTTCCGTCAGATAGCCCTGCCACTCCCAATAAGGTCTTAAAGCGGCGGCCAGACGTAGATATAATTCAAGCGCAAATCGTCCTGTGCCTGGAATTCCATGAAGCGATAAGGTTCTGCTTCCCGCAACGTCTCGGTGCTCTTCGGCTATTCCTTGCTCAAGAAATGATGGAATACCGATCTTCATTCCAGCTTTGGCTCGTTGCAGTAGCCATTCCAGGGCCGCTCGGAAATTATCGCGCTCCGCCATCAGCTTCTCCAACCATATAAGTTGTTGAGGGCCGCGCAAGCCTAGTTCAGCTGCTTCTGCTACCTGTAGATAATAACTGGCATGCCAGTCCCTCCAGTGCACTAATTCCCCCTGTATGTTCAGCAGTTCCCATGCATATTCCTGCAATGTTTCCAGCATCATGAAGCGCGCTTGCTCATTTGCACTTGGTAACCGCACGAGCAAACTATTATCCACCAGTTGCTCTATCATATCTAGCGCAAAGCTGGAAATGGAGAGATGCTCCTGCTCTATTGTCCCTTGTTGCATCATCGCTTCCACAGCTTCAAGCGACCAACTTCCACTAAATATTCCCAGTCGGGGAAACCACACCTGTTCTTGAGAGGAAAGCAGATCGTAACTCCACACAATCGTGTTACGCACTGTTTGTTGTCTACTGGGCAAATTTCTAGCTCCTCCTGTCAAAACAGAAAGTCGTGCATTCGAGAGCCGTTTTAATAAAAGGGCAGGTGAGAGTACTCTGACTCGTGCAGCCGCAAGCTCCAGTGCCAGGGGTAAACCATCAACTTTGGCACAAATCTGGACGATGATGGCTTTGTTTTCGTTTGTTAGTACAAAGGAGGGCATTACAGCTTGGGCACGCTCAACAAAAAGCTGGATGGCTTCGTAGTGTGCCAGTTCCGTCGTCTCTAAGACCACGTTGGGATCAGGAATGTCCAGAGGAGGAATGCCAAGTACGTGTTCACCATAGAGATGAAGTACAGAGCGACTTGTCACCAGCACCTTGAGAGCGGGTGCAGTTGCTAGCATCTCATCCACGACATTCGTTGCTGCTCCTACCTGCTCAAAATTATCCAGCACGAGTAGCAGGTTTTTGTTGCGCAGGTACTTACATAGACTTTGTACAGGGGGTACGCCTGGTGTGGGTTTCATGTTCAATGCCTGGATAATACTCATTGGTACTAGACCGGGATCACTCACCCCAGCCAGGGCCACAAAGCACACTCCTTGCTCAAACATGCCGAGGAGTTGATGTGCCACATGCAGGGCAAGGCACGTTTTACCACTTCCTCCTGATCCTACCAGCGTCACAAGACGTACATCATTACGTTCAAAGAGGTGTTGGAGTCGCTCCACTGCCCATTCACGTCCGATGAGCCGGGTAGTAGGAGCGGGAATATTATGCTGAAAGGTGGCCATAGAAATGCTGGGAGTGCTGACAGGCGCAGGGTGAGTACGTCGCGCTTGCAACTGATTGAGAGGCGGAGTACGCCATTCTTCAGCGTCAAAGAGGGTCGATCCCACTTCTGCTAGTTCAAGCAGTTGAAACGCCTCACCCTGAGTAGTGATCGCATGCCACCGAGTCAACGTCACGAGAATACCCCGTACTTCCAGGTGGGTTAGATGCGAATTTCCACTCCCATTCAGCTTGCGACTCAAGACTTTTGGGTGCAGACCAAGTGCCTCAGCAAGTTCCTTTTGGGAATAACCACTGGAACGAAGGAATGCTTGTATGCAGTCGCTAAATGTACCACCACTTATATGTATTCCTTTACTCATACTTGCTCCTTCTAAAGCGACATTGCGTCCTGCTGCATTTTCGTAGACGTTGAGTAGACATTGAGTTACCAAAAGGGATGTAAAGGAGAACCCATACAAGTATACTGGCATCATATCTGCAAATCAAGAGAAGAAAAGGAACCGGCTATGTGTATGCTTCAAATTCACATGCAGTGCTACAACGGGTTCTTTGAAGTCGCGCCAGAAGAAAAAGAGCATGCCGAACTCTTCGTGGAAGATACGGTAAGTCATATCCTGTTTGACCTTTTTGGGGGAGGGATAGTGGATGATGTGACGATTCAATTCTCTTCTGGCCTGCCGTAGTACTAACCATGGTCGAACATTGATGTGATAGGAGAAGAGAGCACGATGATGAAGATACATGTTAAGCAAACCATTGTCATCAATCGGCCCACCGAGGACGTCTTTGCCTACATAAGCAATCTTGAGAACCTGCTGGACTGGTCGAGTTTTATCATCTCGCTTCGGACGATCTTACCAGGAGTTGTGGGCGTGGGAGCGACGACGAAAAACACGATTCGATTCTTGGGAAAGCGGTCGGAGATGACACTTGAAGTGGTAGAGTGGGAGCCAAGCCACTCCCTGACAATCAAAAGCACCTCTGGCGTTACCCCTTGCCTCTTTTACTACCAATTTGAGCAACTAGAAAATGGGGGAACCAGTATCGCACAGGATGCAGTAATCTCTTTTATAGAAGGATTTAGAGATCTGACAGAGCAAGTAGTCCTAAATGCGATTCACCGCGATTTGGAGCATGGCCTGCTAACACTAAAAGATATGCTGGAAACTAGCACTTCGACATATTGCAGTGCGGTGAGAGTATAGTTTTGTTGAATTATAACGATGTGGAATTGGAGAAGGAAGTGTATGAATATTGGATTATTGGAAGATAATGCTACAATACTTGAGCTAATGCAAACTGCACTTGAGATGGTCGGACACAATGTCTCTACACATACTTACGGTCAATCCCTTTTAAATACTATCTTTGATAAGCACAATGCCATACATCAGTTGCCTACGTCCCTTCCCTATGATCTCCTTATTGTCGATCTTAACCTTCCAAACGAATTATCGGGACTAGACGTGATCACCGCTATCTACCGCTTACTTGCGCCTGATGTTCCCCCAATTATTGTCGTATCGGCGGGAAGCACAGATCAATTAGATCAACTCCGCAGACGCTTTCCCATGCTTCCTGTTGTTCGCAAACCATTTGTGATAAGAACACTTTTAGAGATGATTTCGTTACATGCAAAGGAGATGGGACATGAGTCGGAACCACAGAATCAATTACTCCCAAAGGATTACTGAGTTAGATAATGCACTCTCTATGACCTTAGTCATGTTCATCATGCAGAAAATATATGTCCCACAACATGACCAAAGAAACATCCTTCAAAGAGCCTTGTGAAGCTATACTCTGTGCAGATGATGAATTCAGTCATTCAAACAGTTGCAAGTAGCAATGCAGAAAAGGAGATAGACACAATGTGTAGCAATAAACGCAGGTACGATGTAGGATATGAGCGCACTCGTTCCGACTCATTTTGTAAGCCCTGGAATATGTCATGGATTCCCTTTGTGGTCATCATGTTCTTTGTATTCGGTCCACACACATGGGGTTTTGCCTCCCATGCCTGGATGTGGTTTTTGCTGCCAGCAGCGGTTGTGGGCTCCTCTTTCTTTGTGAAGACCACTCAAAGTAGAACGAGTACACGAGAGGTACCGCAGCAAACAGAGCACACATCTATACAACCCTATCAGCAGGGTGCTCCCCAACATGGCCTACAGGAGACGTATCAAGAAGGTGGTCAACAGTTTCAGTATCCTCAACAGCAAGAACAGGTACAACAAATCTCCTACGAAGAGCCACATGCTGACTATCCGCAAGCTACGCATCCAATCGAATAACATGTGATATGTAATTAATAATGTAGAGAAACGAGGGCATCCATACATGCTGGATGCCCTCGTTTCTCTACAAACTTCCGGTCACTGTATAAGATGTATTCTTTCTAATTGGTTCGTCACTGAGAGGGTGTGATAATGCGATGTAACAAACTATGGCGGGTAGCAAACCGTCTGTAGGGGCCTCATCATTCCTGACACCCTGGCAGCCCTTGACAATGGGGACGAGGGCGTCAGGAATGATGGCCCCTACATCCTGATTCTTTTGTTACACCACATCATCAGACTCGTACAGGTGGGGAAATGTGGTATTCTAAAGCGACTATCAAACAATCATTATGCGGAAAAGCTGAAGAATATTTATGACAGAGCAAACATCTCTCTTTGGGTCGGACGACGACGCTCCATCTCAAAAAGGACGCGCAGCACAACCGAATAATACAAAGACAGCAGAGCCGCTCGCGTCAAGGATGCGCCCACAAACACTTGATGAGATTGTGGGGCAAGAGCATCTTGTGGGACCTGGGCGGCTGTTGCGGCGCACTATCGAGTCGGACAGGCTGACCTCGATTATTTTGTGGGGACCACCCGGGAGTGGAAAAACGACGCTTGCAGAGGTGATTGCACATCATACGCGTGCGCGTTTTATGCGATTGAGCGCGGTTTCGGCGGGTGTTGCGGACCTGCGTAAAGTGATGGACGAGGCAAGCAAGCTCCGTCAGTTCTCTCAGCAGCGGACCATCCTCTTCATCGACGAAATTCACCGCTTCAATAAAGCACAACAGGATGCAGTGTTGCCCTATGTCGAACGTGGTGTTGTCACGCTCATTGGCGCGACAACGGAAAATCCGAGTTTCGAGGTGAATGCTGCTCTGCTATCACGCTGTCGCGTATTCACGCTCAAAGCGTTGAGCGAGGAGCAGGTACAGGATATTCTCCGTCACGCGCTGACTGATGCTAAGCGTGGCTTGGGCGCGATGCATATCTCAATTGATGACGATGTGCTGGAAGCTATTGCGGTCTTTGCGAATGGTGATGCAAGAACGTCTCTGAACGTGCTTGAGCTAGCGGCACAAGGCAGCTTGGGGAGTGCGCAAGAGCAAGGCGGACAGAGGACTATTACGCTTGCGCTTGTGGAAGAGGTGATGCAGCATCGTGCGCTGCTCTATGACAAGGGTGGAGACCAACACTACGATACTATTTCAGCATTGCATAAATCGCTCCGTGGTTCTGATCCTGACGCGAGTTTGTACTGGCTTGCACGTATGGTTGAGGCAGGGGAAGACCCGCTGTATATTGTACGCCGTCTCATTCGCTTTGCCTCGGAAGATGTGGGTATGGCAGACCCACAGGCATTGAAACAATCGAGCTTTTTGGCAATCTCTGGTACAGTTGCTACGATATCACATCGGAACGGCCAATCTCCTTGCGTTGGATAGATGGTTGCACGAATACCAAGTACTCTCACAGCCAACCGTAACTCCTGGTATTCTGGCTCATAGTTTGGGTCGGTGAGCTTTGGCCGTACCGCTTCAGCCCATCTTTCAAACCGTTGAATCTCTGCCTCAAGTTCTCCCTCTTTCTCTACATCCTCATCCATGTCATAGAGTAGATACTCAGCGGCACGCTTGCGCCGTTCCAGTCCATTCATCTGCTCTGCAAGTTCTGCAATCGTATCATCGTCGGTTGCATATTCAGCGAGCTTATACAGTCTTCGGATTGACAGCTTCACATTTTCTACTGTTGTCTGGATATCCTCTTTTGAGATAACAGGTTCATCCTTCTTTTGTAACTCTCTGAGGGCCGCAACGTGTTCTCTGATCCAATTCGGGTCTTGTAAGAGTTCTCGGATAAGGCTTTTCACTTCTGCATCAACCACCAGAATACTCATTTGTACTCGATGACGTTGTTTGCCTGTGGTATCCTCAGTCGAGTTTTGACAGGCATATAGACCAATGCCGCTATGGTCTCGTGGTGGTGGGGCAATACGAAGTTTACACCCGCAAATCCCACAGATTGCATAGCCAGCACGAAGGAGTCCTACTTCCGAACGGTCATGTTTATTATTCCGCATGGACTCTTCTTTGTTAATATGCATCTGTTGCTGAATCGCATCCCACTGTTCCTTTGTGACGATTGCTGGGGCATCTGGTAAACGAATCCACTCGTCATGAGGACGAAAAACTGATATCTTTTTACCGCTTGCGCCTGTCTTTTTTGTATATTTATTTGTCCAGACTTCCCCACAGTAGATCGGATTTTTCAGTATTCCGAACAGTGTTCCAGACTGCCAAAATGCCTCTTCTTGCGTTCGCTTCTTGGGTGGTCGTGGAGGAGGAATTTTTAAATCATTGAGGATACGACAAATCTTCTTGATACTCTCTCCCGATTGAAACAGCTTAAGAATGAAGCAGACAACTTTATATGGAGTCCACTCATTCCCTGCTTCATCAACATAAATGATGGTATGGTCAAAGATGTACGCTCCTTTAACCTCTTTCTCGGTATCAATAAAACAATACCCGTAGGCTGCGTAAGGATGACAATTCGGTGCTTGCCCGATAGCAATGCGATCTGCTCGTCCTCGCATCATAACGCATCTTGGATTGTTCAACTTCGATTTCTGTGAACATAGCCCGTAGCGATAGGATTGCTTTCGACATTGCATCCTCACCGAAGCGTTCTTTGACAGTTTCTAGCCTCACTCCGTACTTTTGCAGCATATCGTAAATTACTAACACTTCTACTTGTCTACGGCTTATAGCACGTATTTCTGAGACAACCAGCACATCAAATTCTTTGCGCTTGGCAGCAGGCAGCATGTCAATGAGGGCTTTTCTATCCATGTAGGGAACTTCAACGGAGGATATCGCCTCACGCCATTCATGGTGTGGTTCGCAGATATACCGTTGACTCTCACAATATTCATTGACGACTTTGGTTTGAGACTCCATCGTAGTTGTACCTTCGACTAGGCGTCCGTCACTTTCACGGACATAGCGTCCAGCACGTTCATTTCTCTTTGGCATGAGGTACTCCCAACTGATTTGGGCAGTACTTGAGGAAACGGTAGTCATAGGTTGCAGCTCCTATTTCTTTCCATAAGCAAGCTGCATCCCTAGACATTCTTACCCTATAGTGGTAGAATCCTGGTAGGGGCGAGTGGTAGGTTTTGCAGCCCGCTCGCGTTAGGGAATGTTACCGAGTACCAATCGGAACATTCCCGTTATTTATTATTCTGTTCCTCTAAGTATACCCTAAAACTATTCAATAATCCAATGACGAGCTACTCTTGACGATATTGTTGATACATGGATTGCTGTTGATATCCATTTGTCTCTTCGTCCGTGTGTTTTTCCTAACGATAGTATTCAGGTTTTGGTTGACGGTCTACGGTAATGTATTTACGCGGTACATTTGGTCGTGGACTAATTGGCTGTGGTAGTGGTCGTCGTGGAAATTCATCTGTTTGTCTGCCGTGGATATATTTCTCTACACGCGCAATTCTGCTCTCAAGCATGCTCACTCTTCCGCGTAACACAAAATACGTGAGACCGAAGCCTAACCAGAAGACAGCAATCATAGAGATACAGGGAAGGAGAAAAGTACTCATAGCATCTTCCCTTCAATGGTTCGCGTTGCCTCTTGAGGGGTCAGTAGTCCTTGTTGCACGTACTCGTTCACTTGACGGATAAGCTCAGGGTTTTCTTTACACTGACAGGTACTGTTCAAGCAAAAAGGATGTTCGTCTGTGTGTTCTTTGTAATCTACAGGAATAACAGAAATGAAGTTGTCACCTATCTGTCTCATAAGTATGTCCTTTCTTGACAGATGACGGCTCTGCATGAATTACTTATGCATAGAGCCTTAATACAAGGTTCTAAGGGGCTGTACTTCCTAACTCCAGCCAAGAAGGGGGAAGTACAGCGTTCTAATCTCTGGTTCATGCCATTGTGGTGAATACCAGTGATTATTGGTAGTATACATGACATAAGAGGGAATAATCAAGGCTATTGCCTGTCAATTATATCCTATAGTATAATAATGGGAAAAAAGAGGTGTAGTCGTGAATGAGCGACCTTATCTCACGGCTGAGGAAGTCGCGGAATTATTATCTGTTTCTGTTGATACTGTTCGGAATTGGTGTACACGAAAGAAAAATAAACTTCCTGCTTTCAAGATTGGAAGGGAATGGAGAATTGAGAGAACCGACTTGGATAAGTTCATTCAAGAGAGAAAGAATACACAGCCCAATGAATAGGAGCCATCTTCTCATACCGATAAAGTTGTTCATGTATAAGATGTGATAAAGCTCATTATTGCACTTCACTAAAAGAGTCCTTGAGTAAGTCGCTTATATTCTAACAGACTCAAGGACTCTCAAAACTCTTTTCCTCTTTGTCCTAAAATCAGTTTGTATTATCGCTTTGTAGAAGTGGGGGCTATGCGGATAGAGGAAATGTTCAGTTATTAGACTGAAAAATGTTACTATCTTCTTTCTAAACACGTAGGATAATATATAGGATATGAAGTAGGATTACTCATTCTATTCCACACCTTAGTGATACTATACTTTGCCATTCAAGCAATCCCCCTCATTCATTATCGTCAAAGGAAGGCTCTTGCCCACGAAATACGAAGAAGCAGCCTCTCACGCCGATTATTTGAGTACCATTCTGCCAAATGGTACTTCCAAATCGAAGAGAAGAACCCAGCACATCTATGACAGGAACTCTTCTACCCCCATCTTTTCGTGCTCGACTTCCCCTTCTTCATTTCATTCTCTTTTGTTTCGAGGTTGAAAATAGACCGCCGCGTGAACATACTGATATGTTGATTCAGATGTGATGGACTGTCTGTCAGTGAGCAATTCATTGGGTACGTAAAAAACGTGTTTTTCGCACACTCTCACACGCTTTCTTGAAAGGTGGGCAGAACCGGACAAGAAACATAGCTAGCATGTCATTCAGTGATCAGTAACGGAACCGCATTGCTGTCATCGAAGGGCAGGTACCAGACAGGGGTGAGGAAAAGCGCATGTGGATCAATGTTGGGAGGAAGTGCTGTACAGACAAACCGCTCGGCCATCGCACGTTTTTCCTGCTGCTTCAGCATAACATCACGAAGCCAGGTACGCATCTGCCTCACTCGTGTCACGCCATCCGTTGTCGCGAAGCCCACCCGTAGTGAGTTTGTTCCAAAGCGTTTTTGATACGCCCCTGATGTATAGAAGGCGAGAAGAGCAGTTACCTTTTCCTTAAAGTCCTTCATCCCAACGGTGCCCCGGTCCAGTTCAAGCCAGATACACATTCGACGTTCTGGTAGCTCCATTCCCCTATTATAGCGGAAGTCAAGCCATCCATCAGGTACAATGGACACATGCGTTGTTGCTGCTCTGTCACCTCTTCCCATTCGTTCTACAGGGACCTTACAAGGGTCTTGCTTTAAGACCAATTCATGCTGCATCTCAGCAAGTGACAACTGTAGAGAACCTTCCGCAACCAGTTCTGCCGCGATGAGGACATCATTGACAGAGAACGTGTGCGAGAGGAAAGGAAGGTATTCAACTTTTCTACTTGGACGGTAGTATCTCTGTACCTCAAGCCCGACCTTTTTGAGGTATTTGATCCCCTTGTTTGCAAGTGTATAGTAGTACGGTGATCTACCCCGAATCGTTGGTTGTTCGTTCGCATCAAGGTAGCCATGATCCGTCAACAGTTTCAGCCGAGCTTTGACGAAGGTGAGCGAACCCTTGCTGTAGAAACGTCTGGTAATGTGCTCTGGCTTGAGCATATGATAACGGTAGACAGCCCGTAAAAAGCGGTCATCCACGCCACTGATGGCAAAACTTTCTTGCTTCTCATGTGCTGTACCCACAGTACTCTCCTCTCGCCAGAGCTACCATACGCTATTCTTCATACCATGAGTTCGGTTGATCACCCTCATCGCGTTTCTCTTTCCCTTGAGACGATTCTTCTGACGCGTGTGCTAAATCCTGTTCCACCTCATGGCGTGGTCGGCAGTACTTTGCTCGTGTTTGCTCTCGGAGCATGTGGAGACGGCGTTCTAGTTCATCCTTCTTCACCGCCTGAGGTGCATTCGCCGTTTGAATCGTCGAGATTTGGGGCTTTTGGTCAATGTCTCCACTCACCCTCACCAACGCTTGCCTTTTCTGGAGGTTCAAGAGCATCTCTCTGATGTCACTTTCTTTGACCTTCCGTGGCTCTCCCAACGTGTCGGGGTCCTCGATCAGAATCTGAATAATCCCCCGTACAGAGTTCTCAAACTCGGTCCTACGTTCTTGTATCGCAGCAATCTCCTGCTGTATCTGCATTTCCTGCTCAGGAAGACGGGCGAGGGCAGAATTCCGCTCCTGTATGAGAAACTCGATCTTCTTACGTACCTCATGCTTGCGTACCTCGATAATTTTCTCTCGTGTATTCATGTGGTGACTCAGCAGGGCATTGCGTTCCGCTTCTTTTGCCAGTGCTTCCCAAACATTTCGGTCTACCTGTTCGTTGTTGAGCTGTTCCCACAGACCTCGGTTCTTCACCCATTTTCCTACTTCGGCATAGTAGGTTTTCAGGATTGCGGTGTTATCGGCATACAGTTGTTTGATCCTTGGCATTTCAGTCGCGTACCACGTCATCGTCCTCCACAGTTCTTGGACCGTAAAGCGAGCGTGAAAAGCTTCGTCCTTTGCGTTCCCATACTGATAATAGTCCGAGTCGTATGTGCTATCTGGCAGCCATTTGGCGACTTGCTTCCACCTGTCACTCTCAAAAGGAAGAGTTTCAGTCACAAAATCTTGGCGGACATGAAGGAAAAGTGGATATGGCTTGGACTCAACAGGTGTTGCTCGCCATGACTGGTATTCCTTAAGATAGAATGCTCGTACCCTGTCATGCGTCGCGAAGGTACTCTTTATTTGATAAATTTTTGCAATGTCTTCCCACATGAGTTGAAACACCCGCCTCCATTCAGTGACAAGTTTTGCCTTTTCATCGGCAATCAACTTCTCAGGGGTATTACGATGGACGAGTGCATCATTGGACGCTGCCTCTTCTTTGAGCGTGGTAAGCAACTCCCCTAGACCATGAGGTTTCCACGGAACATGTGCGCGGTATCCCCAGACATATTCCCAGAACTTCGTGTCGGTCAATAGATGCTCCTCTGGCACCCACGGTTGATAATACCAGTCGATGGGATGAGAATAGGCGTGGAGGCTGTAGAAGGTGGAATAATCGACGAGGTACGGCTCAAATGCTTTCTCACTCGCAAGCAAGGACTGCAATTGAGCTATCTGGTAGTCCTGAATCTGCACGTCCTCCTGGAGTTGCTTCTGCTTTTGCTGTGGAGAGGTAAAGGTGAGGTGCAAGTAAGAAAACATGGGCTGCAGATAGAGATCGAGAAGTTCGTCGTCAATGGCACGCGTTTTCACTGCTTGATACACGACATCCTGCAAGGCATTCAGAATGTCTTGATCATGTGCATGCTTTGAGCCTTTTTTCTGCAAGGGCAAGAGAAAGCGTCGAAAGTACTCCTGTACGTCCTCATGTGCGTGCAAACGCAAACGAGGGAGAATGTCAGCATAGAAACGCTCTGGACGCAATTTGAGCGAGGAGTCAAAGAACACAGGAGCGATCTCCAGAGCATCGTGTGGAGTTGGTTGAAACGACACAATGGTGCTGGCTGTTAGCGTTGCTGAACGATTTTCTGGAAGTAAATCCTGTCGATCTTGATGGGCCACGGTGATCCGTACTCCAAACTTTCTCCCTTCCTTGTACAGTTCAGCAAAATCGCTTGTTGCGAAGTTTTGGAATTCATCGATATAGAGTGAGTATCCAGGTCGCTGATCCCAGTCTACCTCGCCAAAGGCAAACGTGGCGGCATGAAGTTGTGCGAGAAGGATGGTGCCGATGAGAGACGCGAAGCCTTTCATTCGTTTGTATGGCAGGCGGATAAAGAGTACTTCCTGCTCCAAGATCGCACGTTGAAAATCAAGGGTATTCTTCTGTTGGCTCACAATGTTTTTAATGTAGGGGACGCCGAGGAAGGCTGAAAGTCTGTTGGTGAGGGCTTGTGTCTCTGTGCGTCTCTCACCTGGAGACATCGCATCATATTCATTCTGCCAGTATTCTTTCACGTCCTGATTGGTCAAACGGTTGACAATGCTCGCTCGATAGGTACTATCCCTAAGCAAGAGGGGAATATCTGCCAAGGTATGTCCAGGATGCTCCAAAAAGGTGAGGGTAATATAGCGCAACAGTTTTTCAAGCAGAATACCCTTGGTCTCAGGCCAAAGTTTCTCAAAAACATGCATCACGCGATCCACGGCAATGGCACGCTCTATTTCATTCTCAGGACTGATAAACAGGTTGAGACCAAATGGATAGTCCGTGTCGGTGACATCCAAAATGTATGTTTTGTTGAGCCGCTCTTCTGGCATTTGGGCAACGGCATGGTTAATTAAATCCTCATGAGGATCAAAGACAATGGTTGCATAGCCTTTTATCATATCTTGATGAATAAGCGATTCTATAAGTGACGATTTGCCCCGTCCTTGTACGCCTAAAATGTAGGCTCCACTTCGTCGCTCCTTATCCTTGACCCACACGTTCTTCCCCATTTGTACATCAATTCCGAGAATAGTTACTTTTATCACGCTTTACCTTGCCTTATGTGCTGTGTAGATATCAACTTGACTACAATTGTTTGTGCATGAGGTCCTCAACGAGTTTCTCCGTGTGCCTTCTTCCCTCTTCTATCCTTGTTTTTTCCTGGGTAATACGAACATATTTTCCTACATTATATAACGATCTGAATGTCCGTCAATACTCCTTGTACATCCACACCTATACAAAGAACTCGGTTGGCCTTTACTTGATAAATACCATTCCCCACTTTTACCAATTAGCATGATTGCAAAGAAATTCTTCTTGTTCTTTGCTATATGCTTCCAGGGAATTGTTGCGGGACTAGGGAGGTGTTTAAGTGCTCATGAGCTGTATAGGTCCAGCCAAGAAGCGGGAAGCGCAGGAGAGGGCACTACCAGTTCCCCCCTTGACCGGACTCAAGCCATACTTCTTTTACTTTATCCCTCCTCGCCGTGGCTTGACTCTTCTTCATGGATTAGCGGTTGACCACAGTTGAAGCAATAACGAAAGTAGCTAGGGCAAAGTGCCCCACAGGAGCTGCAGGTAAGCCTTAGCTGGTCTTCAGCAAGCAGGGTTGTCGCTTCTGCTGGCACTGATGGAATGGCGGCTGCCTCTTCTTGTCCTCGTTGCTGCTGACGAAGCACCCGTAGAGTCTCTGTGCGTACCTGCTCCAGTTGGAGGCCGCGGTTCTTTAAGACATCGGCCGCGATTCCTTCGCCCTCGCATATGAGACCTAAGAGGAGGTGTTCTGTCCCAATAAAGCGATGATTGAGGCGTCGTGCTTCATCCACAGCAAGCTCGATCACCTTTTTCGCGCGCGGGGTAAGGCCCACTTCACCAAGAACAACACTCCCGCCACGCCCGATGATGGCTTCAATGGCATGACGGACTTGGTCTACTTCAATTCCCAGATTATTGAGCACCTGAGCGGCAACGCCCTCCCTTTCACGTACCAGTCCTAGAAGAAGATGCTCCGTGCCGATATAGTTATGCTGGAAGCGCTGAGCTTCTTCCTGTGCCAACGTCAGGACGTGACGGGCTCGTTTCGTGAACCGATCGAAGCGGTTCACAAGCTCCGATGGAGTGGTGTGTTTCCCCCGGATGACCTTTCGAAACACCTGAGTGAACTGATCGAGTGGATTGTTGGGCTGGGTGCCTGACTCATTTTGTGCAGGGGCAGCAATGCGCTGCCGCTGGAGGTAATCGGCAAGATCAGATGGCGCAAAGCGGTAATCAGCACCAATGCGATAGGCGGGGAGCTCGCCTTTGTTCACCAGGCGGCGGATGGTGACTGGATCAACATGGAGAAGCTCCGCTATTTCCTCGGAAGTCATGAAATGTTCCATACTAGTCCTTTCTTTTGTAGTAGGAGATGCTATAAAAGACTATGCATTACTATTAAGACTATATATTACTTTTGATAAAAATACAAGGAGAACGTCATGGCACAGGAAATCAGAGAAGAGCCATGGATATGCTGAACAGGAAGCTACGTGAGAGGGAGAGGTCATATGCTCCTATGCCGCCAGATTGCATCATCCTGAGGGGATTGCAAAGGATCATGCGGCATCTACTTGTGGCCGATCGGGTCGCTTGTGCGGTGCTAAAGGACTCCCGATATGACGAAGTAGGTCATCAGGAGTGCGGGTGAGCGTTTCAAAGTGTGTTCTGGCATCAGCGAGCAGCGACTCAAAGTCTCTCCGATGATGATTATGGGTGACGAGACGGCGCGAGATGCGCCAGAGCCACTCGATGCGATTAGCATCCGGGTCATAGGTAGGAGTGTAGACCAGATACAGCTGATCTGAGAGTTCGGTCAGCATGCTCCGCACGAGCAGGGACCCCTGAGCCGTGTGAGTCTTGAGATTGTCGGCAATGATGATCGTCACACGCCCGCGAGACGTCGAACGAGCCACAGCCGCACGTACCTGCTCACAAAAGACATCGGCGGTCCGCCCTGTCGCAATCCTGCCATCAAACCAGCCGTCTCTCCAGTCCACCAGCCCAAAGCCGTAGACCTTGCGGTTATTGCCCGGTGCTTCCACCAGGCGTTGCCCGCGACGCCCTTTCAGGCTCCAGACCCGCGTGAGCGTGGGGTGAAAGGCAAACTGAACCTCATCTTGCAAGTAGAGATCGGCTCGCGGGAGTAGCGCCAGCAGCTTGGACAGATCGGCAGGAAGTTGGCTCCACAGATCAGCTTCGACCAGGTCCCGCACGGGTAGCGGTTCAGGTGCTGCGCCCCCTGCTAACAAGACCTCTACCCGCACTCTTTTCCCACGTAATCTGCTTGCTCTCCCGCTTTACGTCGTAAGGTCCACGTCGGACGCTTGCAGACGTAGCCATGGGCATGCAAATACACGCGCACCGTCTCCTCAGTCACCTTTATCCCTGCTTGCTTGCCTAAGTACTCGGCGAGCAACTCGGTGGTCCAGTTGGCCGTTTCCTGTCCCACCTCATGGGGATCCAACTCAATAACGCGCAGCAATTCGGCTTCCCAGGCTGCCGTGACCCTTCTCTTTCGGCCTAGCGGTGTGCGCCGAGGCACGGCGTCCAGTCCTTCGGCTAAGAAACGGTTGAGGACACGGGCTACGGTATCTTCACTCCGCAGTACGATGCGGGCAATCTGAGGGACCTTGTAACGCTACTGAGCAAGTAGAAGCATTTGATAGCGCGTCCGACTCTCCACATTGGGCGTTTTTTCATATCGCTGACGCAGTTCGGCGAGGGTTGCTGTATCTAATGGGGGTAAAGTGATTGGGGCTGTCACAAGTTCCTTCCTTCTCTTCAATCTTCCATACTTTTTTCCTCATTTTATCATCATCCCGCAAGTCTTACCTGGAAGCATTTAGTAGCTCATCTCGCATTATTGAGGGTGCGTGTGAGCCTGAGAATGTTGGAACTTACACCTAGCCCTCCCCGTTCTCTATCAATCTAATCGTATAGAAAAACGAGCAATTCATACGATAGCAACTATAATACTCCATATCACTCAACAATTTGATATACTTGCTTTTACTACGTTATTATGAAAGAGATGTTCAACAAGTAATTGGAGGGTGACATTGCATGTTATCCAAGCGGTATATGTTTCGGAGTGATGAACTTAAGCATCAATATGTGAATGGTGACATTGACTACCAGACCTATCTTTCTTCGCTAGAAGAGAGGAAGAAGGAAGAGTTACAGTCGGTCGTGTTTGACTTTCACCAGCGAGAAGTGGAAGAAGCAATATACGAGTTTGAAATGCAACAACTTAACGAGATCAATCAAGAAAAAAGTCGTCGCAAAAAAGATGCAGATATCCTACTTGTACAAATGGAAGCAGAGAAAACGAAGCAGTTGGAAATAACAAAGCAAATGGAAGCAGCGCAACAGCAGCAAAAAGAGGAGAAAAAAGTGGAGCCACAAACCCTCGAAGGGAAACTTCTAGCAGCAAGAAAAGACTTTTATGAAAACGAGACGCTAGTGATTCTCGATGGGTACAAGCGCGATGCGAGAAAGCACAGAAGTTCCCATGATAGAATGCAAATGATGGTTATTATCGGCTCTGCTCTTGCGACTAGCTTGACAGGGGCAACGATATTCACGCTAGATGCAACAACAGTCTCCATCGTGCTGAAACTCTCTGCTGCGTTTTTTAGCTTAGTGGTAACAATAGCATCAGGGTCGATGGCATACTTTAAATATAAAGAGCGGAGTAATGATACACAGAAAGCAGCTGACACGATAGAAGATGATCATAGTGCAGTAAAATTAGGGACTGGCATATATAGAGGGAAACCGCTTGAAGAAGCACTGAGTATGTTTGCCGAAAATACGAATAGAACCATTTCAGACCATAAGAAAAAACAACAACTCTTAGACCAACCACCGGATGCGAAATCAGGGCAAGCAAGTCAATGACTCTCGCGTCATCGACCTTTGCTCCTATGTTTGAGAAAAGAATGTGGGAGCAGAGATAAGGCTTCCGAAACGACCACGACGACAACCTCGCAAGCATCCTTTACCTGATTTGGTGCTACCCAAATGAGCACGAGGGCCACCTCGTAAGTTTGTTTGAGCAGCTTCACCAGCTAGCGAGGTTGTACCACACGCAGCAATGCTTCTACAATCCACCCGATGCTGTAGCGAGTGTTTCAATACTGGTAAATTTCAGTCCTCTCGTTCGGGGCAATGCCTCCGCAATCCCCCGGGTCATCGACGAGAAGCAGATGGGGATCGCTGCATTTTAGTCCCCTCATTTGGGGCAACGCTTCTGCAATATCGCCTCAACCTAGTGGAATAAGCATGAGAGGCAAATATTTCAGTCCCCTCTTGCGGGCTATGCCTCTGCAATGACGCCAACACGTGTTAAGGCTGATAATCCTTGAGTAATTTCAGTCCCCTCTATTGGGGCTATGCCTCTGCAATAACTTCAAACTCCGTTGGGATGACGCGTGCCTCGCGTATTTCAGTCCCCTCTATTGGGGCTATGCCTCTGCAATCGAGCACTGTATTGGTGAGTGTCCCACTGTCTTGCAATTTCAGTCCCCTCTATCGGAGCTATGCCTCTGCAATGCAAGATGTTACTCTCGCTTACGCTTTTTACGTTGGAATTTCAGTCCCCTCTATCGGGGCTATGCCTCTGCAATGCTGGTCAACATACGCGCAATAAAATCGCGCTGCCAGATTTCAGTCCCCTCAATCGGGCCAATGCCTCTGCAATTACGTAAGGTGTCCTCGCCTCTTGCGATGTTCTAAGAATTTCAGTCCCCTCAATCGGGCCAATGCCTCTGCAATACGGTTCGGGCTGATTCCCATTCGTGTTGCTCTTCGTATTTCAGTCCCCTCAATCGGGCCAATGCCTCTGCAATTTTGGCCTGTGCAAGTTCGGCCTGTGTTTGCGTGTCAATTTCAGTACCCTCAATCGGGCCAATGCCTCTGCAATGTTGGGATTTTCACCAGGCTGCAAGACACGCTTGTCATTTCAGTACCCTCAATCGGGCCAATGCCTCTGCAATTTATTTATTGGCTCCTTTATCGTCTTGCTGCTGAGAGATTTCAGTACCCTCAATCGGGCCAATGCCTCTGCAATGACAAACTCACTACGTCGTGATATACTACGTCCATATTTCAGTACCCTCAATCGGGCCAATGCCTCTGCAATCGAAACCACTGCTCAGAAGGTGAGTGCGCATAGACGATTTCAGTACCCTCAATCGGGCCAATGCCTCTGCAATTGAGAGGTGCTTTGTCCATCTCTCGATCACGTTCTGTATTTCAGTACCCTCAATCGGGCCAATGCCTCTGCAATGGCTGCATTTCCTGACTACATCGAAAAGTGTGAGAGTATTTCAGTACCCTCAATCGGGCCAATGCCTCTGCAATGATGATGCTGGACCCATCACCCGTGCCGGGTTGGGTACCAATTTCAGTACCCTCAATCGGGCCAATGCCTCTGCAATTGTGTAGGTCTCTAGTCTGAGTGCAACACAAAGCGCGAATTTCAGTACCCTCAATCGGGCCAATGCCTCTGCAATGACTTATTGGTAAGGTGTCCAAGTTCGTCCGTGCGTATTTCAGTCCCCTCAATCGGGCCAATGCCTCTGCAATTTGTTGGCGGCGGTGTCCCACCTCCACCTGAGCCAACATTTCAGTACCCTCAATCGGGCCAATGCCTCTGCAATGTTGATCGACTTCTGGTACTGCATGATGCCTCTTGTTATTTCAGTACCCTCAATCGGGCCAATGCCTCTGCAATACTGTTGCAGTGGTGGTACAGACCTCACCTGACAAATTTCAGTACCCTCAATCGGGCCAATGCCTCTGCAATATCCAAAGCCTATGCCTTGCAGAGATTGAGTGATGAAATTTCAGTACCCTCAATCGGGCCAATGCCTCTGCAATGCATCATCCGGTAATTTCTACTATGCGGGCTATGACGATTTCAGTACCCTCAATCGGGCCAATGCCTCTGCAATAAACATCCACCATAACCCCAGGAAATGTACAAAATATTTCAGTACCCTCAATCGGGCCAATGCCTCTGCAATGATGGTCCTAATGATACGGACCATGTATGCCCAGAGATTTCAGTACCCTCAATCGGGCCAATGCCTCTGCAATCGCACCTACGTGGGAACAATGGGCGACTGCTTTCCGACATGAAGAAAGAAACAGACCCTTTCCTGGGCTTCTGAGTGCGTTGTTTTTGGCGGTTCCTGCTGCATAGTATACATGAAAGAGGGGGATGTTCGCAAATCGGTTTTTGTCCAAAAAGGGGGGCGATTTGCGAGAAGTTTTAGTAATTTTTTGATGCATCTATATGTTTTTAGAACGAGATATACGGTGTTCTATGATAATAAGCTGAACTACTTAGAGCGATTTGCGAATGAGGCCCTTAATTGCCCCTATAAACGCTTCTTGCGGTAGTGCCATGCGTTTGAAGAGAGCCATTGCATTCATAAATATGAATATACTGTAATCCTCAAAACGTTCTATTTCAGGTATACTGAGTTTATCATGTTATGTACATCATATCTTATAACGCCTTATTTTAAGGGTGGCTGGAAGGGAACTAATGTACAGCATATTTTCGTCTGTCCCCACCAATTTTCTCGCACTTCACATTATTTCGCATCTTCCTCGCAAATTTCCGTATTCCCTGCGGAATCTGTCCTTATACTTGTTTTCAGGAGGTGCAAATTATGCCACAGTCAGATGCGTGGAACAAAACTGATCGACTACAACAACTACAGTTACTCTTTTGGAACAATCAGGGCAAACGGTATCGCACGAAGGAGATTGCTCAACATCTCGGCGTCAGTGTTGATACTGCATCGCTCTACCTGAATGAACTTTCGGCTGATGGGCGCTTACCGATTGTGCCAGACCGTTGGGACTGGTATTTGCCAGAGGACGCAAGGTACGAACTGCTTCCGTTAAAACTTACGCTTTCGGAGGCTACCAGCCTCTATCTTGCTGGGCGACTCCTTGTGATGACCCAAAATCAGCGCAACCAGCATGTCATGTCGGCACTCACCAAACTGGTTGCGGTAATGCCGCCTACTGTTGCGCCTCATCAGCATCAACTTTTGGAGATGCTCAGAGAGCGACAACAGAACCAGCAGAACGTTTCGCACATCTTTGAGGCTCTCGCTACAGGATGGGCGACGCATACACTGGTGCGTTTACGCTATACACCCCCACCACCCAAACGAACCTTCGAGTGCGATTTCGCGCCCTACTTGCTTGAGCCATCAGGCATCGGACGCACCGTTTACGCAATTGGCAAAAGTTCGACATCGGCAGATTTTCGTACATATAAGCTAGAGCGCATCGAACACGCCACCTTGACCGACAAGCCATTCGAGGTTGATCGCAATTTCGATGGACCCGCATTGCTCAAACGCGCATGGGGCGTGATGTATGGCGATGAGGAGGTCTTCGAGGTCCATCTGCGCTTCTCACACTTTGTCGAGAAACGGCTGAAGGAAACACTCTGGCATCCTTCGCAACAGATTCTTAACACGCCCAGTGGATGCGAGTGGAAGGCACAGATTGGTGACACACTCGAAATCGAGAACTGGATACGTGGCTGGGGAGAAGATTGCGAAGTGCTCGCGCCACACCCTCTACGGCAACATATGATTGACACGGTACGACGACTGGTTCGCATGTATGGTATCGAAGCAAAGCCTACACCATCATCCGACGAACCAGACATGGACTTATTGAATTCCATCTATGGAGAATAACACACATGCCAGAACTACGTCGATTTCAAAAAGAGGTATTGAAACATTTACAAGCTGGTCATAGCGTTCTACTCCAAGCGCCGACGGGTGCTGGAAAGACGCGAGCAGCCCTCGACCCGTTTCTCTTAAATCTCGCGGCAGGAGGAAATGTATTGCCACGTACCTGTCGCTACGTTGTGCCAATGCGTGTGCTAGCGAACCAGTTTTTTCATGAGTACCAGTCAGTGGGGCAACGCATTGATAACTTCCCAGATACGGATACACAACTACAAAGGACATACCAAAGCATTGGGAAATCTGTTACTACTGTGCAAACGGGTGAGCAGCGCGACGACCCCATGTTTGAGTCGGCTCTGACATTCTGCACCATTGACCAGTTGCTTGCCAGTGTCCTTGCCATTCCCTACGGACTCAGTAATAGCATGGCGAACATCAATGTAGGAGCTATTCTCAGTTCCTATCTCGTCTTCGATGAGTTTCACTTGTACCCATTAGGGGATGATGGCAAGAGCATCTTTGGGGCGCGTACTACCGTACTACAACTCTTGCGTTTGCTCAAATCCATTACACCCTTCGTCCTTATGACGGCAACCTTCTCTTCGAGTTTGCTCGAAAAGTTGGCTGAGCTTCTCGATGCTAAGATCGTGGATGTCACCGATGACGAACTGGTCAAGATTGCACAGGGACGCGCACGTACCTTTCTACGCTCAGATACACCGATGGATGCGACCACGATTCTCGCAGATCATGCACAACGCGCAAACAAGTGTACCCTCGTTGTCTGTAACACCGTGTTACGCGCGCAAACCCTATACCTTGCATTGAGACAGACCGAGGCACATAGTACACGAGTTGTTCTGCTCCACAGTCGATTTACAAAGGATGATCGCAAACGTCTTTCCGAAGAGGTCGAGCAAGCCCTTGGGCCAGAGCAATGGCAGAATGGTCGCTATACGGGACCGGACGTTATCGTGATTGCGACTCAGGTTGTCGAGGTAGGACTGAACATCTCGGTCGAAGTGCTGCATACAGAGAACGCTCCGGCAAACAGTCTGGTGCAACGTGCAGGCCGTTGCGCGCGGTTCGCTCAACAACAAGGACATGTCATTGTGTACCCCCTCGCGCTCAACGAAGATGGGCGTGAGGCATCTACTGCTCCCTACGATAAAAACATTTGTATCTCCACTTGGAGTGCATTGGCTCCCTTCGATAATCAGGTCGTTGGCTTCCGAGAGGAGCAAAAAATCATTGATGCAGTACATACAGAAGAGGATAAAAACCTGCTCACACACTACGAAGAAAACGAGCACCTTATTCTGGACAGCATCTTCACATGTCTGCGTGAGGGCGAGCGCGGTAAAGCACCCGAACTCATTCGCAATGTCTCACAGGTGCAGGTGCTCATTCATGATGACCCGAACGCCGCGATTACCAAAGACCCCTGGCAATGGGAGAGCTTTGGTTTGCGTCCAACCAGTTTCACAAAGAAACGTTGGGATTGGATGCAAGCACAGGTACAGCAACATACATCAGAGTGGGAGACCGGATGGGCGTGTAAGAAACTTATACCTCTACAAAAAGAGGAGGAACTACAAGACGGTGCTGATGGTTTGGATAGTCGCCAGCAAATGCACATTCACTACACCTGGGAACCTGTAACCAATGTAGCAGAAATACGGACGGCACTGCTGATAGCTCTACCCTCACAGATTGCCACCTATGACCCCGCGCTTGGCTTCCTGTTCCGCGACGACTTTCCCGACTATGTGCCAGAGCATGTGTATCAAAGTCGGTATATAAAGAGAGAGAATGAGAAAGTCTTTGCGCCATCGAAAGTTACCAGCTATGAGGAACACATCACGGGACTCTACACCGCCTACACGTCAATCTTGCAGCACCATCTTCTCTATGTGTCACGCAAACTAGAGCAAGAGATGGGGCTAACGGCAGGGACCATCGAGCAGGCAATACTGCTTGCTATAGGCTGCCACGACCTCGGCAAACTCGACACTACATGGCAACAATGGGCCGTTGCATGGCAAACACTACGACACAAACGTTATGGATGGAAGCCGTATGAGCTACCACCACCTGACTATTGCTTTGCCAAAACTGACTACGATAGCGACCGTAGGAAGGATGAGTATAAGTGGCAACACGATGTACGACCAAAGCGTCCGCACCATGCCTGCGAGAGCGTCGTTATTGGGCGACCGCTCATTCTGGCAAGTTTGGGTATCAGTAAAACGGGGGGACACGAACGAATGCCGGTGCTCCGCGCCATATGTGGGGCTATCGCACGTCATCATAGTTCAATGGCAAGCGAATATAAGTCGGCGGAACTTTCACCTTCAGCGATACAAGCGGCTGATGAAGCCTTGCGCGTCGTCAGTGTACGGCAGAATTGGAGTTATGACATAAGCAAGCTGTGCAAAAAAATAGAGAAAGGCGATGATCTTGCGCCAGCCAACGGAAAAGTTCTTCTAACCGTACCCTCCTATCAAGAGGGTCGAATCTACGAGCTAGAGACATGGCTGTACTTTGTGCTTGTCCATGCGCTCCGGCTCGCAGACCAACGCGCCAGTCAGAAGTAAGTATCCTAAAACGGATCGAATTGAGTTACGCTAGGGGGTGTTAGCAAATATGCTACTAAATTTCAGTATCCTGATACGGAACTGAATTTATTGTAGCACAAATTAAGGAATAGATGGTGAATGAGTATTGACAGTACATCTATTAACATGCTATTCTCTTCTCAAGTTGGCATATTACTATGTGTTAGCAATATACTTCTAAGGGAGATTAAACATACATCTGTTGGACTGGTTTACTCATCTGCCTCGTGTAACGCAGGGTATTCTACTGGTCAGCATTTTGATACTACTGGTAATTATTGCCCTCAATCACACAGCAGAAAGTAATATTGCAGATTTACTGCTTGTTGTGCTAGCTGTAGCAGGAATATCCAAAAAGCGAAATAAGAGTGAGTGACATGCAACGATTATACTATATCGACAAAGTCAATGACACATTCTCCGATGCTCTACTAGCTGTTGGCTTCGCCAAAGTGTTGCAAGAGATTCAGCGACGTGTACGTAAAAGCAGTAGCATCACTATTCAAGATGCAGGTTCTTGCTACATTGTCGAGTCTTCAACGTTGGTAACGCCTGAAGACCTGCAACATCTTCCGAAATTTTCGTTTGTGCGACCAGTCAATACGAAACCAAAAGCTATAAAAGAAGACGAGCAAGAGGGGGGTAGCGAACTCAGTAGCAAAAGCACGTTTGAGAATGGCTTTGACTATGAGCAGCAAAAAGAGATCAGCAGAAATTACTATGCAGCCCTGAAAGAGTTTCGTGGTGTGCCCGATGTACAGGCAAAGTTAGAAGAGAGGGGCATCGTTAAACCCGACCCTCAACTTGGTCATTATCAGGCAATCGTTCAGATGAAGATTGCCAGTACATTTAATGATTTAACGCAACGTTGGGATGCGCTTGGTGAATTGCAACGCGATTACCTTGATGTCCTCTTCACGCTGTTTCAGACGCCGGATAACGATATTGATGCTGCACTTGACGCATGTCAGACATTGGTCAAGAGGGCGAAACTTAAACAAGCCGTAACGAGTACGGCAATACAAATTATCAACCCAACAACAGGCAAAGGGGCAAACCGTGCGAAAGCGAATGGAGTTTCTTCAGGTGACAACATAGACGGCTTTTGGCTGCTGGAACTCCTCAAATTCGCAGGATTTCTGGTGATTGCCGCCCCTTACACCGTACAGGGGAGCAAAGACCGCAAAACGTATGTCTTGCAACCCAGACACATCACGTTGAGCAAACTTGAGGGTATTATGTCTGAGTTTCGAGCATCATGCTGGTCCTCAACTGCGGTCAAGCTTGACGTAATGGCATCGCTTCGCTTCACGGAAACATTCGTCGAACACCATCGCGTCTTCTTACGTGACGAGCAGCAACAAGAGGACGAGGATGAGCCGTTCGATGAGACACAAGTCACGAGTGTTGCACGTGGCTTCGAGGTCGCAATGTATAAGGACATGGGTAGTGCCTACGCCACTATGAATATCTCTACCATCAACTTTCCACAATGGCTACGTATCGAGACGCTTGAAGACGCGGAAAAGACGCTTGCGCTGCTGAAAGAGCATCGTATGATTCTGCAAAATATTCGCACAGGCAACCGAGAACGCGAAGAGGGCGCGGAGGAATACGAACTGCTACGAGCCTATCGCAATTTCCTATCGGGCAATGACCTGACGCCGCTCTGGACCTTCACCACCGCCTATAGTTCTTACCTTATCAGTCAACGCGAACACGAGAAGAATTTCAAACGCTGGCTACGCCAGTTGAGTACCACAGGATTGGAGCAGATTATCGAGATGACAACAAAAACTCAACCCAAACCACTTTCCCTTATCACCAGCAATCCAGGCTTTCAGCGTATCGCCTACGCCATTCGGCAGTCTACTGTTATCGCGCAACGCCGACGTTCACAAGACAGGGACCGCACATATGAAGTACGCTATGGGCTAGGTTTGGAATTGGCTCGTGAAGCACGGTATCGAGACAAATTTCTCAACACCCTCTCTGATTTTCTGATGCATTACAATGCAGAGACGGCACGCGAAGAAGAGAAATTAGCGAACAAGTTAGGTGGCACTATTACATTTGAGCAGCGAAAACAGTATAAACTACGCACGTATGTCGCCCCCGAAGACATTAATGAGATTATACACCTAATGGACGAGTTTGATGGAGAGTACGAAATGGTAGCTCGTCTTCTCATCGCATATGGGTATGCCAAATCGCGTAGCAAGTACGAAGCTCATACCGACTCCGATAACAGCGACATACCTCCATCAGAAGATGAACAATCCGATGATTCTAACACTCCCGAAGAGGATAAAGAGTAGCACATATATAAGGAAGGAATTTACTCATGTCAACACCGATTGCATCACTTTCTATAGCAGCACGCGTCACACTCAACATGCATAGCTTGAACAACGAGGGTGGCGAGGGCAACCAGATTCAAACACGCATGGTCGATATCGTCGATCACCTCGGCAAGATGCACAATGTCAACGCTATCTCAGGCGATATGCTCAAACATGTGCTAATGGAGCATTTCTACCAGCAGGCACGTTCACAACATCTCCCGTTATGCCAGAGTTGCCAACGCTTCAATGTCAATCGCATCAACGCCGATACCGCATTTCTCAAACAGCAGGATGGACGTAGCGATGCGGACTTCATCGACACCATGCTGCAAACATGTGCGATTGACGATGTGGCAGGTATTCTCGTAACGGAGAAGCGTTCGCTACCGCGTAAATCCATTTCCGAATTTGGTTGGGTGGTTGGACTGCCAGATACTGTAAGTACAGGTAGTTACTTCCATGCTAAATATGTGAGTGAGCGTAGTGTCGAGAAACGTTCTGAGGATGCCGAGGGTCAGAAGACGGGAGCAAACCTGGGGCAGAGCATCTTTCATCGGCCTGCCTCAAGCGGTATCTATGCCTTTGTCTGCCACCTGGAATTGGCACGTATCGGCTACAACGATATCAAACAGAAATATGCGCTTGACGAACATGAGCGACAGCAACGCGCAACATTTTTGTTAGAGAGCCTGCTTCATACCTTTATTGAACTGAATGGAGCCATGCGTTCATCACAATTGCCACATTTGGTTGCCATTGAAGGTGCCATTACCACCAGCACGAGTGTCACTCCTGCTCCCCTAATCAGTCCACTAATTGGAGGAAGTGAGGATAACAAGACATATCGTACACAACTAGAGACGATTGTGAATGCGCTTAACGGCAAGCAGGACCCAACGGTAGTGCTGACTCCATTTGACGACATTGGGGCGTTTGCGACACAAATGCGCGAAATCATCGACTCTAGTTCGCCATTCATGCTTTCGGTGAATCGCTAACGAGGAAGGTACAACTATGTGGCTTATCGCACGCTATTTACCTGTGTCGCTCTTCTCGCTCAAATCGGCCTCAGCAACGGCTTCAGGTGGGAAGACACTGCTCATCCCGACGCCGTTCGCGCTCAAAATGGCGTTGCTCGATGCCGCGATCTGTGTACGGGGTCTTGTAGAGGGGGAACATTTGTTCCCTCTGCTGCGCGACCTCTCCATCTGGCTTGAGGTACCACATGACCTTGTGGTCCTCAAGGGCTTTGGGAAAATACAACGCCTGCTGAAAGATAAGAGCAATGCGGATAAGGCGAGTCTCGCGCAAGCAAAGGGACAGTGGCCTATGCAACCGACTATTGCTTACCGCGAGTATGTCTACTACCGTGACGCGTTCCAACTTGCCTTTGCCGCACCCGATGGCCGCGATATAGCAGCAGAAGTATCACAACTTCTGTTGCATATCAACTATCTCGGCAAACGTGGGAGCTTCATCCAACTGATGGAGCAACCCCGTATCGTCGAGCACTTACCCGAACAGCGCTTTGTTCATTTGACACCAACGACGATGGAGCCATTTCGCATGGATGGCACACTCCAGATGCTTGATGACTGTGGCCCGTCGCTCTCCTTCGCACATGCCAATGTCTACGATGCTAAACGTATCACACCAGGCAAAGAGCGTGTCATGCGACACGTTGTTCTCCCATATTCTGTTGTGCGTTCCAGTCGGAGCTATAGCTGGTATCAACATCTTTACGCAGAGGCAACACCTGACACAGACGCGTTCCCGTTCGCGTTAGAAGAGATAGAATAACCATGAACAGTCTTACGCTCCATTCCTTTCGCTTTATAACCGAGGTGGTGACGCAGCTAGAACTGGATGAGCATAGCGGTTCCGCGCTTCGTGGGAGTTTCTTCGAGGCCATCTGGCAACGTTTTTGCACAAACAAAAGCGCGCCAACGTGTGCCGCTTGCCCGTTGCATAGTACCTGCCCCGTCAGCACGATTGTTGCTCCACTACGGGAAGAGAATACACGCGGGCAAGATATTCCTCGTCCATATATTCTTCTGCCTCCGCTTGATGGCAAGCGACGCTACGAACAGGGAGACACGCTCTCCTTTGGTCTGACACTCGTTGGCAATATCATCCAGCTACTCCCCTACATCATGCTTTCCATCGACATGCTCGAAGAGGGCGGACTAGGACGCCGCGTACAGGACCAGCATGGGCTACGCGGACGCTTTATCGTCAAGCGCGTCGAGTCGTGTAACCTCTTTAGTCATGCCCAACAGACGCTGTACGAGGCCGGAAAGCCACTCGTTGGCACCCCAACGCTGGCAATGACAGAGATGGAGGTACACGAGAGAGCCGCGACACTTTCAACAGAACGCGTGACCTTGCACTTCCTCACACCGCTCCGTCTACGAGATCGAGACCGTCTGATCAAACGTGCAGAATTTGGTCCGCTTGTACATCGTCTGCTGGAACGCTTCGACGCCCTGGATACGACCTATGGCACAGGGAACAGTCCCTTTATGCAGCAGCGACAGCAACTCGTCGAACGAGCGGAACAGGTTCGCTGTATCGAAGACGCGACTCATTGGGAAGAGGTGGGAAGCTACTCGCGCCGTCAGCAACGCATCACACCCATTAGTGGGCTGCGCGGACATGCCACTTTTAGCGGCGACCTGACACCCTTCCGTGAACTCCTCACATGGGGCGAGGTCATGCATGTTGGCAAAAGTTGCGTCAAAGGCAATGGATGGTACCGAATTGGGGATGATAAAAACGAAAATGGGCAAGAAACGCAGAACTCATAAACAATTTCCGTAATCCTTGCGGAATCTCTCTTTATACTCCACCTCAGAATACCGTTTGCTCGAAGGCAAGCAGGTATGTTGAACACGAGAAAGAGAGAGAAACTATGGAACTAATCGTTGAAGGACGAGGCACATTTCTGTCGAAGCATCAGGGACGACTCCGAGTGAGTCGTGAGCAAAAGATGGTGACAGAGGTGCCGCTGATCCATCTTGAACGCGTCATTCTTGTGGATAATAGCATCGCACTTTCAAGCGATGTGGTGCGCGTGTGCGCTGAGGAAGGTATCCCAATTTACTTTTTGAGCAATCGTGGTCATGCCATTGCCAGTCTCTATTCGGCAGGACTGACGGGAACGGTGCTCACCCGACGGACACAACTCCTGGCCTACGAAAGTGAGCGAGGTGTCACGGCGGCAAAGGCTATGATCGCTGGCAAGCTAGAGAATCAAGCGAACTTGTTGCGCTACATCGCCAAGTACCGCAAAGAGACCGATGTAGCCATGTACGAAGAACTGACGCTCGTCACGCATGAGGTCGGCGATGCCCTCTACGAGGTCGAACACCTGCACGCGAAGCGCATCGAGGATATCCGTGAACAACTCATGTCAGTCGAGGGTCGTGCCGCGCACAAATACTGGACCGCGATTGGGCGCATTATTCCGCCCGAACTTCAGTGGCCTGGACGCGAACATCGAGGCGCAACGGACCCCTTCAATTCCCTCCTCAACTATGGCTACGGCATTCTCTATGGACGTGTCGAACAAGCCCTCACGTTGGCTGGACTCGACCCCTATGCAGGCTTTCTGCATGCCGACCGACCAGGAAAACCAAGTCTCGCTCTCGATTTCGTCGAAGAATTTCGCCAGCCTGTGGTGGACCGCACCGTAATTGGCCTGGTCAATAAGCGGTTTGCAGTTGAGCAGGACGAAGATACACGTCTCACGGAGACAACACGAACCAAGCTTGCTGAGAAAATCAAAGAACGACTTGAAAGTACTGAGTTGTACGAAAAGAAACGACAAGTGCTCCGCTTCGTTGTCCAGAATCAGGCGCGTCACCTTGCCAGCTTCCTGCGTGGCGAACGTGAACAGTACGAGCCATTCGTGGCGGGATGGTAAAAGGACATGCGTTGTCTGCTCATCTATGACATCACACACGACGGCACACGCACAAAGGTCGCCGATGCCTGCCTGGATTATGGGCTAGAGCGTATTCAGTTCAGTGCCTTCTTTGGCGAACTGAGCAACACGCATCAGCGTGAACTGCTCTCGAAAATTGAGCGACGTATCGGCAAACAGGCCGCAAGTGTACAACTGTATCCACTCGACGAAAAAAGCTGGTCTGGGCGTCGCGTCATCGAACGCACGAAAGAAACAGAGGAGGAATAGGCTATGGATTGGCTCTTCGAGGTCACAGACCTCAAACAGTATACAGTCTGCCCACGCATCGTCTACTATCGCTATTGTCTGCCGCGTGTGCGCCCAATCACAGGATTGATGACGGAAGGCATCCTTCGTCACGAAGAAGAGGACGCACGTGAGGAGCGACGGAGCCTTCGCAACTATGGGCTGAATGAGGGAGAGCGCGTCGCCCATCTTGCACTCCGCTCAACGGCTCTCGGCTTGACAGGACGACTCGATCTGGCAATTGCCACGCCTTCCCGTGCATCCGAAAACGCCGAGGGGGTCGTCGTCGAATACAAATACTCTGAACAGAAAGCGGGTCCACATTTCGCCCTCCAACTTGCCGCCTATGCCCTGTTACTTGAAGAGGCATGGTCTCTTCCAGTCAAGCGTGGGTACCTCTACTCCATTCCGCTCAGGCGAGCCGAACAGATACCAATCACGCCACACCTCCGCAAGAAGGTTCTACAAACCGTTCAGCATATCCGGCGTAGCGTCGAGAGTGAAGTGTTGCCAGCAGCCCCAGCGTCACAATATCGTTGTGTCACCTGTGAATTTCGCCGTTTCTGCAACGACGTAGTATAAGTTCTTGAAAGGACAAAGCACATGAAAAAGAGGGAGAAACGTGGCGCATTCGCAAATCGAATCGCTGTGCAAAAAAAACAAGCGAAATGTAGTCAACACGTCTAAAATGACGCCGCTTTTCTCTCTTCCTATACCTTTACACGCGAAAAATGTATTCGCAAATCGCCCCCCTTTTTGGACAAAAACCGATTTGCGAACAACACCCTCTTTCATGTATACTATCCATCAGGAACCGCCAAAAACAACGCGCTCAGAAGCCCAGGGAAGGGTCTGTTTCTCTCCCTACGTCGAAAACAGCCACCCACCATTTCCTCCTCTGGCGAAATTGCAGAGGCATTGCCCCGAACGAGGGGACTGAAATTGAAGTACCTCGACATAGGGGCTGGTTAGAGCAGTTATTGCAGAGGCATTGCCCCGAACGAGGGGACTGAAATTTCTTTTCTTTTATGCGTTTGCTTGCTCTGCTCGTATATTGCAGAGGCATTGCCCCGAACGAGGGGACTGAAATCGGAACATGGATGTAGATCGAGCAAATGACAGACGTATTGCAGAGGCATTGCCCCGAACGAGGGGACTGAAATAGTGAGACCGCCGTGCCGATATCGACATGACCGCCACATTGCAGAGGCATTGCCCCGAACGAGGGGACTGAAATAAATAATGGGGAAGAGTACGGCATACTGCAAGTAGATTGCAGAGGCATTGCCCCGAACGAGGGGACTGAAATAGCATCACCGAGGACACAGGCGGGCCGCTATACGAATTGCAGAGGCATTGCCCCGAACGAGGGGACTGAAATTCATAGCGGCTGCCTGTTGGCGCAACAAATGCGAGGATTGCAGAGGCATTGCCCCGAACGAGGGGACTGAAATAACCTTTCAGGTGTCCAAACCTGTCAGCTCGTTCGATTGCAGAGGCATTGCCCCGAACGAGGGGACTGAAATAACCTACGATAACATTTACAGACATACCGCATTATTATTGCAGAGGCATTGCCCCGAACGAGGGGACTGAAATAATACAAATTGCCTGTATCACAGTACGCAACATGTCAGGGAATTGCAGAGGCATTGCCCCGAACGAGGGGACTGAAATTCCAACAATTGGAGAGTTGAACAAATCTATTGGAGGATTGCAGAGGCATTGCCCCGAACGAGGGGACTGAAATATACGGGACGCCGGTAGAAGTGGAGTTTGTCTATGGAAATTGCAGAGGCATTGCCCCGAACGAGGGGACTGAAATCTCTGGATTTCCACTCGCGCTCGCTCCACCTGAGATATTGCAGAGGCATTGCCCCGAACGAGGGGACTGAAATTCATTTACGCATAACGTACACCCCGTATTTGCACGATTGCAGAGGCATTGCCCCGAACGAGGGGACTGAAATTTGAGCAGTTGAGTGGTTCGCTCAAAAACGTGTTACATTGCAGAGGCATTGCCCCGAACGAGGGGACTGAAATTCAATAGCGGAATGGGTGGATGGGAAGGGGAACGCATTGCAGAGGCATTGCCCCGAACGAGGGGACTGAAATAGGAATACTGCCAGACGATGGTGACACCGCACCTGTGATTGCAGAGGCATTGCCCCGAACGAGGGGACTGAAATTTGAAATCCTATGGTTATCAACACAAGAGCAAGTATATTGCAGAGGCATTGCCCCGAACGAGGGGACTGAAATGTTTGGAGGACTCACACTCACCAAAGCAGATACGGCATTGCAGAGGCATTGCCCCGAACGAGGGGACTGAAATTACGCATTGAATGCAGGGATATCCAAAATTGGAGGACGATTGCAGAGGCATTGCCCCGAACGAGGGGACTGAAATATCCGTGATCCACGCCGATCAAGCAGGAGAAAGTGATAATTGCAGAGGCATTGCCCCGAACGAGGGGACTGAAATTTGTCCGCTTGCAAGCGTCCAAGTTGCACCATCGCTATTGCAGAGGCATTGCCCCGAACGAGGGGACTGAAATCCATAGCGCGAAGAGTCTCAAAACTGAGTTGCTCATTATTGCAGAGGCATTGCCCCGAACGAGGGGACTGAAATTTCGGTATCCAGGTGCTTCTAAACGTGTCCGTCATAAAATTGCAGAGGCATTGCCCCGAACGAGGGGACTGAAATCTGGAAACCAATACATCTTACCGAGCAAGAGCACGAATTGCAGAGGCATTGCCCCGAACGAGGGGACTGAAATACGAGCCACGAGCACTATCTATAAAATCTTGCGTGGATTGCAGAGGCATTGCCCCGAACGAGGGGACTGAAATTTAAGAGACTTGATCTGTTCGTGTAAGTTCATTGCTTCATTGCAGAGGCATTGCCCCGAACGAGGGGACTGAAATTCTTCTAAAGAGTATGAGGGTGATAAGAAAAAAGAAATTGCAGAGGCATTGCCCCGAACGAGGGGACTGAAATGATTTTGCAGCTTGGCACAGCAACGCATCTTGTAGATTGCAGAGGCATTGCCCCGAACGAGGGGACTGAAATGCCTGTACACCACTTGCCGGAACCTGTGATGCGACACCATTGCAGAGGCATTGCCCCGAACGAGGGGACTGAAATCCAATAGCCCTGCTGGTTCACAAAACGTGACAAACAACTGTAAATTACGTTTGTCAAGTAGGCAGGACTGCGGATTAAAATCTGGCATCAGGTTCTGATAAAAATGACGCAAAAGCACTCCTGAGTCAAAAGAGTCAAAGATTTTCTTGTCTGTCTGGTCTTGAGAACGCCTGATTAGACCTTCTCTGCGGAAAGAAACCCTTCTGCTTTTGCATTGAGCGTGACGGGTTCTTTTCCTCGCATGCGATAGGAACTCCCCCTCAAGTAAAACACCTCCCCATGATGCAGGAGACGATCAAGAATAGCCATCATTAAGGCCGTATCACCAACTAAGTCCCCCCAGGTTGCTAAACTCTTGTTCGACGTGATAATGGTTGCTCCTTTCTCATAGCGACCGGCAATAATCTCGTACAGGACTGGACCAACGTGTGGATCAAGGGTCAAGTACCCAAATTCATCGAGAATGAGCAAATCGCAAGAGATGAGTGAGGAGATCAAGCATGTAAGATCGGCTCGGGTTCCGGCGGTTACGATGGCGTTGGCCAGCTGTTGCGCGACGACGAACCGCACCGTGTACCCCAGCTGCACCATTTTCGTTCCTAAAGCAACCGAGAGGTGTGTTTTCCCTAAGCCACTTGGACCGATCAGCAGCAAGGAGCCTGCAGACGTCACAAAGCTACTGTCAAAAAAACGCATGAGCACGGCCCGTTTGAGCTCGGGGCGCAGCGAGAAGTCAAATTGTTCAATCGTTGCTGCATAGGGAAAACCGGCCGCTTTCATCTTGCGCCGCAATTGGTTTTCCTGTCGTGCGAGCAATTCCTCGGTGATCAATTGATCCAGGAATTCGGCATATCCCAGTTCGCTGTGTGCGGCCTGCTCCACCCAACTAGAATAGACCTGACGAATACGCCCTAGTTTGAGCGCAGCGAGTTTCTGATCGAGCGTCTCATTCATGCTTGGACTCCTTGCCGCCGTGATTCCTCTTGCAAAACGCTCTCCCGATTGGCAACATAGCGCTCATACTGCGCCAGTGGTCGCTCCACTTCTGGTTGGGGTAAGACTGAGAAGAACAATGGATCGGAAGCCGCTTGTGCTGATCCATTCGGTGCAGAAGCTGATGGAAGCGTCAAAATTGCACGGATATATTCTGCGCCGTACATCTGCTGTTCCGCCGCCAATTCGAGCGCAACAATGAAATCGGCCTTCCCAATCTCCTGCGCCAAATCGTAGAGCGCAATCATCTGCGGTTTCATCTCTGAGCGGCGTTTGTGCGAGATTTCGTGGACATAGCTCATCACAACGGGAGAGAGACTACATAACCAATCGCGATACACCATGACCCGCCCACGTGGTTTGCCCACAAAAGCCGCCTCAAAATGAGTGGGATCAATGACCCGTGCATTTTGAGCAGGCAGGCGTTTATGTGTGGCCACCAACTCCTGATCGACAAACACCTCAATCCGACTGCGGTGAATCCGTGCGGTCAGGGCTCGTCCCATCAGGTGAGCTGGGACCGAATAGCGGTTGGTTTCAATCGCCACCAGCCCCTCACGGCTCACCACCACACAATCAAAAAAGCCATAATCATCAGCAACACCTGGTAAAGGACCAAACTTGGGCTGTTCTTCGGCGAGCAAAACGGCGGGAGGCTCTCCTGTTGCATCAGAAGGTCGTTCGGTATTGACGTGGCGTAACCACTCATGGCAGTGCTCAGCTAGATCTGCATCATCATAGAAGGTTCGTCCACCCAGAAAATTTCCCTTCACAAATTTCACCAGGTTCTCCACAGCTCCCTTCTGATTCCCAGAAGCAGGTGAGCATACATCCGGATGAAACTTAAACTCCACCGCCAGTTTCTGATAGGCTGGATTCCAGATCGGTTGGTGATGCTCATCACGTCCCAACACCGCCGTTTTCATGTTATCGGTCACCACCGCCCAAGGGACGCCATCGATCTCAGCGAAACAGGCAATCAAACAACGCAACAGCGTTTCTTCTCGCATATCGGTATGGAAGCTCACATACATGTAGCGACTGTATTTGAGCCTGGCGGCAAAAAAGTAGCGCGTTTGCGATTCCATTCCGGCTTTGGTAAAGGCAAAATCCCGTACTTCTCCCCAATCGATCTGCAAAAACTCACCAGGAATGCCTTCAAAACGAAGGGCGAGATTGCGTGGGGTCTGCTTGCGTGTACGGCGTACTTTGCGCACATAATCGTAGAATGCGGTTTCGCCGCCTGCATAGGAATGATCCGTATTTGCACGAGCCAATTCAAGCATACGGATCACCGAGAGATCCTGCTCAAGCCACTCCGCAATCTGAGCGTCAAAGACCGCAACGCTACTGCTACGCTCTCGGGTTTTCGGTTTTTTATCCACCTCTTCGCGTAAAACGCGGGCAACGGTGTCGCGATGGTGGCCGGTAAATTCGGCAATCTGAACATTGCTCCAGCCTTTCTGTTTCAAGTAGTAAATGGTTGATCGTTCCATGTAACGTAGCATCCTCTCTGCCTCCACAGTCATTTTGATACTGTAGAGTATACATTCTTGATGCCTCATTTTAAACCGGACCCTTGCTGTGTCTCTAACCGTATTTTACAGTCAGCGTATCAATCGAGAATTGCAGAGGCATTGCCCCGAACGAGGGGACTGAAATGCTCCATTTAAGGCGTATCTGGTCGAAAAATACTTTATTGCAGAGGCATTGCCCCGAACGAGGGGACTGAAATGCCTGACACGATTGTGATACGTCCTATTGTCATTCAGCAATTGCAGAGGCATTGCCCCGAACGAGGGGACTGAAATACGCCAATCTGACTTCTCGCCTTGTTCGGTACAGGCATTGCAGAGGCATTGCCCCGAACGAGGGGACTGAAATATTCGTAGGGCGTTGTGTTCCACATAGGGTTGGGCCATATTGCAGAGGCATTGCCCCGAACGAGGGGACTGAAATTGCTACTATACAAATAGTGTAGTCCATGCGCCACAAGATTGCAGAGGCATTGCCCCGAACGAGGGGACTGAAATCCGAACTCGTAAGAATAAGCACGGTTATCGAGTGGTTATTGCAGAGGCATTGCCCCGAACGAGGAGGGTCGGCTCTATTCTCTTTGTAGAAGTCGAGCATTGATGGATTTGACCCTTTGTATGGCTTTTGCATTGATGACGATGTAAATAAGGGTATTGAGATTGTGGACAGAACGCGCGTTGCGTACTT
>JAABUQ010000778.1_pt1 | contig 73814 bp, 68 predicted proteins | sample 5560001 | NCBI WGS metagenome assembly JAABUQ01 (sample SAMN10711888, study PRJNA513371) | rock metagenome | isolation source: Antarctica rocks | place: Antarctica: Victoria Land, Finger Mt nord | collected 2015-12-18 | reverse complement strand
CGGAGCTAACGCCGTTTGCGTGGGCAGGCAAACGTCAGGCACGGCGAGAGCGGGCACGGGTACGACGGTTGGACGGCTCAGCCGTAACGCGTGTACATCACCAGCTATTTGTGGCATGACCCACTAGTGGGTCAGTTGTCATGGGCATCGCCATTAAGAGCATGGCGTGAAGAGCATGGCGTGGGATACTGATGTCGCGGTCTTTATTGCCCATCATCTCAGGAGATGTGAGTGAGTCGTCGTCAGAAAGACCCCTTGCGTGCGCTCACTGATACGGAACAGCTTGCTTTGGCACGGCTCAGCCGGGCACACCGCGAACCCGCCAGCCAGGTCATCCGCGCGAAGCTCGTGCGTGCGGTCGCGGCGGGGCAGAGCTACACCGCTGCGGCACAGGGGGTCAGGCGGCGCTCCGGTGATGCCGTGGCAACGCGGGTGGCCTGCTTCAACCGCGAAGGCCTCGCGGCGATCGTGCCTGGTCATGGCGGCGGCACACCGGCGGTGTACGGGGCGCAGGAACGGGAGCGCATTCTGACCGAGGCGCACCGCACGCCGGATGCGGCCCGTGACGGTACTACCACCTGGTCGCTGGCTACCTTGCGGCATGCCTTGCGCACTGCTCCCGATGGTTTTCCGCGCGTCAGTACCGCCACGATCTGGCAGACGTTACGGGCGGCGGGGTTGCACTGGCAACAGAGTCGGACCTGGTGTGAGACCGGCAGTGTGCTGCGCCAGCGCACCCCCGGAGCCGTGCGGGTGCTTGACCCCGATGCGGCGGCAAAAAAAAGCTGATCGAGCAGGCGTATCAGACCGGGGAAGCGCGCGGTCTCGCGGTGTGGACGCAGGACGAGGCAGGGCCGTTTCAGACGGTACCGTACCCCGGTGGCAGTGGGCAACCGATCGGCCAGCCCCGGCGTCAACCGCATGAGTATCTGCGCCCGGGCACGGCAAAGTTGTTGACCTTGCTGCACCCCATGAGCGGGGAAGTGCGGGTCAAAGGGGTGACGCACTGCACCAACGCGGTGCTCCATCCATGGCTTCAGGAAGCACTGAGCGCGATTCTTGCCACACTGCCGGAATCCGCAGGGGTTTTTACCGATGAAGAGTGCCGCGCGCAATGGGCGGAGTGGCAAGAAGGGCTGACGGTGCGGGTCAGTCTGCCCGCCGATCCACCGCCGTTGCGGATGCTGCGCGTGCGGGATAATCTGGTGGGGCACAAGACGCCAGCATTCGTGGTCTGGCTGTTCGCGCAGGGTATCATGCCGTTGTACACGCCGTTGGGCGGTAGTTGGTTGAATCCTGCCCAAAGGGCACCTGCGGAGTCCGTGCAGCGCATTCTGACCCGTCGCGCCCTGCACGGGCAGCACCCCACGCAGCCACCGCAGATCATTGACGGGCTGGAAGCGACGGCACGCGGGTGGAACCGGCACCCCACGCCGTTTGTGTGGGGTGGGCGACGGGCAGCACGACGGGCACGGGCACGCGCCCACGCGGCGGGAGGGTCAGGTGCGCAGGCAACGCGACCCATTCGCAGACGCGAGACGCTGACCGAACAATGGCGATGCTCATGACAACTGACCCACTAGTTTACCCCCCCTGCCACCCTTTTCACACAGGCTCTCATGCATGAATACGATGTATCCTTCGCTTGCTCCTGAGACGGCTTGCAAGGGCTGTATGACGATTCCAAGAAACACGTTGTCGGCCATCCACCGTCTGTGATAACCTCTCGCCCCATGGAAAGCATTGATCACACGTCGTCCGTCGCCGCAGCGCTCGCGGGCATCCCCCTCCCACCGGGTGTGGCGATCCGTCCGTGGGCGGAGGCGGATTTCCCAATGATCCAGGCACTCTCGGATGCGGAGGGATAGCCGACACCGCGTGCCTGTCCTGATGCGGCGCTCGTCGCGTGGCGTCGGTCGTGGCCTGCACTCGTCGCTGCGACCGACACGGGCGTCATCGCCTTCGTGCGGGCACTGATCGATGGGGAAGTGACACTGTTCATCACGGAGTTGCTCGTCGCCCCCGCATGGCAAGGCAAGGGGCTTGGCCGTTGCTTGTTGGATGTGTGTCATGGCCTGTATCCGCATGTCCGCCTTGAATTGTTCGCGACGGAGTCCTCCGCGCCGTTCTACGCGGCGCACGGATTCCGGCCTTTTCGTGGATACCGAAAGAGCTATCGTTGAGCGCGGTCCCGCGCTTTCCGCGAACATGCATGTACTTGCACATCACTGGACACGCTCTAAGATGCCCGGAGCGTCATGTGCGGGACTGTTTACTGTGGTGCTAACAGGATATGTTTCCATTTGCTCCGCCGGATACGGGTGCAACAGGGGCAAAACCGCGCCGGGATCGGTGATGTCGGGGTCGAGCCAGCGGTCTTCGTCCTCACGGTGGAGGATGGCGGGCATCCGGTCATGGATCGGGGCGACGAGTGCGTTCGGCTCCGTGGTGATGATCGTGTACGTCATCATCGCCACGCCATTCGCGTCGCGCCAGGTGTCGTATAAGCCCGCGAAGGCGAACAGGGATTCGTCTTTCATATGGATGTAGTACGGCGTGCGCGAGGTTCCCACACGCCGCCACTCGAAAAAGCCGTTCGCGGGCACGAGGCAGCGGCGCGAGCGGAGGGCGGTGCGGTAGCTCGGCTTTTCCGCCACCGTTTCCGCACGGGCATTGATCATCCGTCCCGCCCCGCTCGCGTCTTTCGCCCATGACGGAATCAACCCCCAGCGCATCAGGGCAACCCGGTTCGGGCTGTTGCGTACGACCACGGGCAGCGTTTGCGTGGGCGCGACGTTGTACCGTGGGTCGAGGTCGGGCATCTCGCCCCCCACATCAAAGCGCGCCTGAAGCTCACCCGTTTCTAATAGCGCGTATCGCCCACACATTTACGCTCCCCTTTCCGTGCGCCATGATTCTATAGGACGGATATTGCCCGCAAGGCTGCTTCAACGGCGACAAGCGTCTGGTCAATGTCAGCATCGGTGTGCGCCGTGGAGAGGTAGAATTTCGTGTTGGGCGCGTGGAAGATGCCGTGTTGCAGGAGTTCCATTGCAAAGCGGGAGGCGCGGGAGGCATCCGCCGCAAGCGCATCCGCATGGTTGGTGACCGGGCGGTCAGTGAAGAAGACCTGGAAAACGGGGCCAACGCCCGGTATCTGTAGCGGGATGCCGAGATCGCGGCCGAGCGCCACGATACCGTCGCGTAGGCGGTTCCCAGTCGCGAACAGCCGTTCATGCACACCGGGTTCCTTCAGTTGATCGAGCGTGGCAAGACCGGCGGCAGCCGCGACAGGATTGCCGCTCAGTGTTCCGCCAAGCATGGCGTGCGGCTGCGTGCCGCGCTGCTGCGGGTCGGTGAGCGAAAGGATGTCGCGTCGCCCGCAGATTGCCGCAAGCGGGTAGCCGCCACCAATCGCCTTTGCGTAGGTTGCAAGGTCCGGCACGACGCCGAAGTATTCCTGCGCGCCGCCGTAGGCGAGGCGAAAGCCCGTCACTACCTCATCGAAAATGAGCAAGACGCCGTGCTCCGCCGTCGCCGCGCGCACGGCCTCCAGAAAGCCGGGCACCGGGGTGATCGCGCGCTGCATCGGTTCAATGATGACGGCGGCAAGCGTCTCCGCGTGCGCCGCGATGATCTCCCGTACGGTCTCGGCGTCGTTGTACGGTGCGACAATTACCGTGCCGGACGCCGCCTGGGGAATACCGGCGGAATCAACGACGCGCCGGCGCTCGCCGGTCGCATCCATGCCAAAGGCGCTGACGAGCGCGTAATCGTGGACGCCGTGAAAGCCGCCCTCGAACTTGAGGATGTGCTGCTTCTCGGTGAAGGCGCGGGCGAGCCGCAGCGCGTGGAACGTCGCTTCCGTGCCGGTCGAGACGAACTTGATCGCCTCCGCGCATGGCACCGCATCCACAATCGCCTCGGAGAGCGCGATGATCGGTTCATTGAGACAGTAGAAGGTGGACCCCTTCGCGGCCTGCCGCTGCACCGCTTCGACGACTGCGGGATGCGCGTGTCCGAGCAACATCGGCCCGGAGCCGAGGACGTAATCAATGTACTCGTTGCCGTCCACATCCCAGAGGCGCGGCCCACGCCCCGCCGCAATCACCACCGTCTGCTCCGGTGGCAACTGAAACGAATTGAGGCTGGCCCCCGGCAACACCTTCGCCGCCCGCTCAACCAGTGCCGCCGTTTGCTCCCTCACCTGCACCGCACTCATCAGCGTCACTCCTTCCTCGGAAACCGATTGAACCACTAAAGATGCAAAGAACGGCGAACGACATGGAAAAGGCAGAGTAGGCCCCCGCGCTTTATCCGCGCGTTTCCCAGAGCACGGTACGCCGCTCCACCTTATCCACGTCGAGGTCGAGGCCCAACCCCGGCACGGTTGGCAGGGCGATGCTGCCGTTTTCCGGCACGAGCGGATGCCGGGAGAAATGCTGCTTCGCAGGGACGTTGCGCACGAGGTATTCCGCCATCGGACAGGTCGCCGGGGGCATTGCGGCGATGATATGCACGGCGGCGGCAATCGAGTGCCCATGCGGCACGACCTGCCGCCCGTACGCGGAGGCAAGGGTGACGATCTTGACAATTTCGCTGATGCCCCCGCCCCAGTCCGGGTCAGCCTGAATCACGTCCACCGCCTCCGCTTGCAGGAGCCGCAAAAAGCTCCAGCGCGTGTACTCATGCTCGCCCGTCGCCACCGGTGTGCGCCCCTCGCGGCGGATCAGGGCGAGATCGCTCACGCGGTCGGGCGGCACCGGTTCTTCCAGCCAGCGTGGGCGCACATCGGCGATCTGCGTGAGCAGGCGGATGGCGTACGTCGCGTCCCACCCCATCCAGCAATCGAACATCAACTCTACATGCGGCCCGACCGCCTCGCGCACGGTGCGGGCAAGGGCGATATTGCGCTCCATGCCTTCGAGGCCATCACCCGGCCCATACCGAAAAAACCACTTCTGTCCGCCAAACCCCGCCGCAACCATCGCCTGTGCCCGCTCGCGCACCCGCTCCGGTTCGAGGGACGAACCGAGCATGGAAGCGTAGCACGGCACGCGCTCCCGCGTCGGCCCACCGAGCAGGCGATAGACAGGCTGGCCCATCAGCTTGCCGCGCAAGTCCCAAAGGGCATTATCCACCGCGCTGATCGCGATCATCTCGTACCCCGCGCGGGCGTGCCGGTCTTGCCGGTACATCAGGTCCCACAAGTATTCCCCCGCGAGCGGGTCCTGCCCGACGAGGTGTGGCGCGAGCTTGCGCTCGATCAGGGTCGCCGTTTCGTCAAAGATCGGCCCGAACAGCCCGACCGCGCCCTCGTCCGACTCGACCTCGACGTACACGGCGGTGATTGCCCCCGGTGCCCCCCCGCCACCAACCGGCCCCCGCGCCGCGTAGGTGGGGTAAATATCGAGCATTCCCACCTGCCGCTCTTCTGGCGCAAGCACGTCGCCATACCCCTCCACACGCACGCATCGCACCGCCCGAATCGTCGCCATCGCTCGCCTCCAACCGTCGCTTCGTCGTTATCGCATGTGCCGTCACGGTACCACGATTGACCCCAATGACGCCACGGGACGCCACGAAAACGCCATGATGCGATACACTGCCGCGCACGGAGAGAGCGGAAACGCGCGCGAGGGGGGTGATCGGCATGACGCGAATCGTTCGGGTACTGCATGGACCAAATCTGAACATGCTCGGCACGCGGGAGCCGGGGATTTACGGCAACGTCACGCTTGCCGCGATCAATGCAGCCCTCACGGAGCGCGCGACGGCGCACGGCATCACGCTCACGGCGTTACAATCCAACCACGAAGGCGTGTTGATTGACGCTGTGCAGGCCGCGACGGGCCTCACGGGTAGCGAGCCGGCGGCGGATGGCCTGATCCTCAACCCCGGTGGCTTCACGCACACGAGTGTCGCGCTTCGGGATGCAGTGGCGCAACTGCCCTGCCCCGCCATCGAGATTCACCTATCGAACGTCCATGCGCGGGAGCCATTTCGGCACACCTCGCTGATCGCGCCCGTCACCCACGGGCAGATTACCGGCCTCGGCTGGCGCGGCTACCTCGTCGCGCTGGACTACCTCGCCATGCTGTTCGATGAAGCGGGACCGAATGTGAGCATGGAACCCGGACGTCCGGACACCAAGCCCGCGAAACCGCAAAAAGCGAAAGGGGCAAAAGGAGCGAAGGGAGACACAAATCCGTCGTAAGCAGTTCGCTCGCGTTTGTCCATAGCGTTTCGATGTCTCGATAATCTATGAACGAATCAATGGAGGGCATGATGGGAGCAGCACACGCGCGTCGGTTGGCACGGTTGCGGGCGGCGATGGCGGCGGCAGGCATACCCGCGCTGTACACGACCCATCCGTACAACCGGCGTTACCTCACGGGGTACACGGGCGAGGACCACCTGCCGAACGAGTCCGCCGGGGCGGTGCTCGTACTGCCGGATGTCGCGTACCTCCACGTCGCGCGCCTGAATGCGACGCAGGCCCGCGCCGAAGCGCCCGAATACACGGTCGTGGACTACTTCAAGCGCAGCGACGCGCCCGATCAGGTGAAGGAGTTGGCGGCAAAGCACGGCATCACCCATCTCGGTTTTGAAGAAGACTCTATCCTGTTCGCGACGCACAAGATGCTCGCCGATGCCCTGCCGGGAGCCACACTCGCGCCCGTCGGTACGCTCGTCACGCAACTGCGAGACACAAAGGACGCGGCGGAGATCGCCTCCCTGCGGCGGGCGCAGGCGATCACCGTGGCGGCATTCACGGTGGTCGCGCCGCGCATCGCCGCCGGGATGACAGAAAAGCAGGTGGCGTGGGAACTGGAAAAAGCGGTGCATGACGCAGGCGGCGCGGGCATGGCGTTTTCCACCATCGTGGGCGCGGGCGAGAATGGCGCGCGCCCGCACCACGGCGTCAGTGATCGCCCAATCCGTGAGGGCGAGCCAATCGTGATTGACATGGGCGCGCTGTACGACGGCTACTGCGGTGACCTGACGCGCACCATCGTCGTGGGCGAGCCGGACGCGCAATTCCGCCGCGTCTATGACACGGTGTTGCGCGCGATGCGCCATGTGGAGGAAGTTGCGCGCCCCGGCATGAAGGGCGGCGAACTCGACGCCGCCGCCCGCGACGTGATCACCGAAGCGGGCTACGGCGACGCCTTTATTCACACCACGGGGCACGGCGTCGGCTTGCAGGTGCATGAAGGGCCGAGCGCCCGCACCGATGGCGAAGACGTCTTCGGCCCCGGCATGACGCTCACCGTGGAACCGGGCATCTACCTCGAAGGCTGGGGCGGCGTGCGCATCGAAGACCTCGTGGTCTTCACCGAAAACGGCATCGAGAACCTGACCGACGCGCCGATCCTGTCGGTGTAGTACGCAGTATGCAGTACGCAGTGAAATGCATTCATCCCCACTGCATACTGCATACTGCGTACTTCTCGCTGCCCGCGTCTCGACGCGCCCGTAATGCGCGGTGTACACTCGTAGGCAGACGGTTGTGAACGATTTGTGGCGCTTGGCTCTGGGGGAACGCATGGTTATTGACACGGGGGGCTTGAAACGAGGCATTGCCATTGATCTCGATGGGCAATTGCTGCGCGTGATGGATTTTCAGCATATTAAAACGGCGCGTGGGAGCGCCACGATCAAAGTGACTGTGCGCAACCTGCGTACCGGTGCGACCACGGAAAAGAGCTTTCAAAACGGCACGCGCTTCAACGTCGCCCCCCTTGAACACCGCAACATGCAGTTTCTCTACCCCGACGAGGACGGCAACTACATCTTCATGGACCAGCAAACGTACGAGCAGCCCGTGATCTCCAAGGCAATCCTCGGTAATGCCACGAACTACATCCGCGAAAACGACGTGGTAGATATCCTTACCTATGGTGACGAGCCGGTGGAGATCAACATCCCGCCCTCGCTCTATTTGAAGATCACCGAGACCGAACCGGGCATCAAGGGCGACACTGCCACGGGCGCCACGAAAGCCGCGACGCTGGAAACGGGGCTGGTCATCAACGTGCCGCTCTTTATCAACGCGGGCGACACGGTCAAGATTGACACGCGCCAGAACAGCTACATCGAGCGCAAGAACGACTGAGCCGGTGGCTGATGATCGGTGGCGGGTTGCACCCAACGAGCGTCGAGAGGTCGGGGGAAGGCGTGGCGGAAGCATGAATGAGCGGGATGAGCGGGATGCACGAAACGGGCAGGGATTGCCGGGGGGCCTGACGGCGGACATCGCCGCGCTTGCCGCAGTGATGGCAGAGCACGGACTGCGACAGGTCGAGATCGAGGCGAACGGCATCCGCGTCAACCTCACGAGTGGGATCGGCGCACCGGTCACGATGGCAGCCGATGGTGTAACCGGTGCGATGAGCACCAGTGATTTCGCGCCCGCCCCTGCGCCCATGACCGAAGCGGAAGCCACGAGCTACGATTTCCGCTCCCCGATGATCGGCACCTTTTACGCCGCCTCCGGCCCCAGCGAGGAACCGTTCGTGCGCGTCGGCGACCGTGTGATCGCGGGCCAGACGGTGGCACTCATCGAGGCGATGAAGATCAACAACGAGATCGGCATTGACCGCAACGGCACGGTTGAGGAAATCTACGTCTCAAACGGCCAGCCTGTAGAGTACAACCAGCCCCTGCTGCGGCTCTCCGTCGGATGAGGACGATGAAACACGGAGCGCATCCGCACGCGGAGAGACCGGCGACAAGCGTTCCTTCGCGCGGTGATGTGGCATGACGCTCGCAACCGTTTCCGAGGTAACGGAATACCTCAAAGAGCTATTCGCGATAGACCCCGTACTCGGTGATATCTGGATTCGGGGCGAGGCGAGCAACCTGTCCCGGCCCGCCTCCGGCCACCTGTACTTCACCTTGCGCGAGGGCGAGACGGCCCTGCGCGCCGTGTCGTTCCGCCAGCAGGTACGCGCGTTCGATTACATGCCGCGCGATGGCGATGCAGTGCTCGCGCACGGGCGCATCGCCGTCTACGAGGCGAGCGGCCAGTACCAGTTATACGTGGACGCCATTCAGCCGGATGGCGTCGGCGTCAGCGCAGCGCTGTTCGAGCGGTTGCGCGAGCAACTGGAGCGCGAAGGGTTATTCGACGAGTCCCGCAAGCGCCCCCTGCCCCGCGCCCCCCGCACGATTGGCGTCGTGACGAGCGAAACGGGCGCGGTCTGGCACGATATCCAGACCGTGGTCGCCCGGCGCTATCCGCTGGCCCGACTCGTGCTTGCCCCCACGAGCGTGCAGGGCCTCTATGCCCCCGATGAGATCGTGCGCGCCTTGCGGCAAATGCAGGAAACCATCGAGGCGGATGTGGTGATCGTCGGACGCGGCGGTGGCTCGGCGGAAGACCTCGCGGCCTTTAACGACGAGCGCGTGGTGCGGGCGATCTTTGCCTGTCGCATCCCCACGGTCAGCGCGGTCGGCCACGAAACGGACGTCACGCTCGCGGACTTCGTCGCGGACATGCGCGCCCCGACACCCTCCGCCGCCGCCGAACTCGTGACGCCCGACATCCGCGAGATCGCCGCAGATGTGCGGAGTGCGGCGCGGGCATTGGGCGAACTCGTGCGCGACCGCCTCGAAGAGCACGACGCGGATACCGCTGCCCTCGGTCGCGCGCTGGAACGCCACTCGCCGCTGCATCGCGTGGCGCAATACCGCCAGCGCACCGACGACCGTGCCCGCGCGCTTGGCGACCTGCTTGCGCAGCGGTTGCTGCGGGAGCGGGGGCAGTTGGCGCATCGGCAGGCGTCGCTCGTCGCCCTCGACCCACGCGCGGTACTGGCACGCGGATACGCCCTCGTCACCGATGCCGTGACGGGTGCGGTGTTGCGCGCGGGCGGCGACGGGTACGCGGGGCGGGCAATCCGCGTCCGCGTGACAGCGGGTGCATTCGGTGCAACGGCAACGGGCCAGATCGTGGAGGGAGGGAGCGATGGCAAGTAACGGGGCGTCCCCGGTCGGCTTCGATGCGGACGAGATCGCGGCGCTCGCGTTCGAGGCCGCATACACACGGTTGGAAGAGGCGGTCGCGCGCCTGCAAATGGGCAACCTCCCGCTCGACGACGCCCTGTCGGTGTACGAGGAAGGCATGGCACTCTCGGCACACTGCCAGCAACTCCTTGAACGTGCTGAACTGCGCGTCCAGGTGTTTGACCGCGCGACGGATGATGACGAGGATGAAGACCCGGATAACGCGGCGCTTGATCTTGATGAGCCGCCCTTTTAGCGAGCATCGTACTAGAACCGCAAGCGCACGGAGGGTCAGACCACACAAAGAAATTACCCGATGCTACCCTTTGCGTTCTCCGCGTCCTTTGCGTTCTCCGCGTCCTTTGCGTTCTCCGCGTCCTTTGCGTTTCTTATTGCCACAGGAGGCAACGTATGGCAACACCACCGGTCGCACTGCAACTATACACAGTGCGGGAAGACGCGGCACGCGATTTCGCGGGCACGCTCGAAGCGGTCGCGGCGCTCGGCTACACGGGCGTGGAGCTTGCGGGCTATCACGGCATGAGCGCGTCCGATTTGCGCGCCAAGCTCGCATCGCTTGGCCTGTCCGTCGCCGCGAGCCACGTTCCCTGGGCGCGTCTGGAAGCGGAATTGCCGCAAGTGATCGAGGAGTGTCACACCTTGCGCTGCGAATACCTCGTCTGCCCGGCCTTGCCGAATGAGTTGCGCACGGCGGCGGGCTACCAGGCCGTGGGGCAATCCCTGAACGAGATGGGGCAGACCTTGCAGGCGAACGACATGCACCTGTGCTACCACAACCACAACTGGGAGTTCGCCGCCGAGACCGCGATTGACGGCGCCAATGCCTACGACTGGCTGCTCACGCACACCGACCCTACCGTGCAGTTCGAGCTTGACGTGTACTGGGTGCAAAAGGCCGGGCGCAACCCGGTGGAGTACCTCGCCCAGTACGGTGGTCGCTTTCCGCTCGTGCATCTCAAGGACATCACCAAGGACGCGCGCGAAACCTTTGCCCCCGTGGGCACGGGCAGCATGAACTTCGGGCCGATTTTCGCCGCCGCCGAAACCAGTGGCGTCGCGTGGTATATCGTGGAGCAAGACCGGTCAGACGGCTCTGCCCTCGACGACGCCGGCACCAGCCTGCGCAACCTCAAAGCGATGGGCAAAGCGTAAAGGCTCAAAACTAGTATAGTAATATAGGAGTGTGACTGTAGCGAGGTTGGATAACGTGCTGATAGGGCAGTGTATTCTGCCAAACTAGTGTCGCTAGTGTCGCGCCTCCGCCTCACCCCGCATTCCGCCCTGCCAAATCCGCGTTCCTCCTTGACGACCCCATGCTCGTGTGCTAGCGTTCACTTGACACTATCTGTCGCACTCGGCTTTACCGTCGGGTGAGGATTGAAACCTCCTACCAGCGGGCAATGTGGCACGCGGGGAGGACCGGTCAATGCTGACCGGTCAACACGCCGGTGAGGGATACTCAAGCCATGGACGAAACACCGAACGGCGGAAATCGCCGCACCCCGACAACACACATCATCTCGCGCCATGCGCAGGCGGGCCAGGCAGGAAAGTACGCCAGCGTTGGCGTGCCAAAGGAGCAGCAAGAGGTCGTCCCGCAGTACGTGCAAGACGAGCAAGACGCTCAGGATATGCAGGGCAACGTACCGAACTGGGCAACCGTAGCGGTCACGGACTCCGCGACACGCCAAAAGGGATACGTGAATCCCTCCTTCGATATCCCTCTCTCCCCGACGCCAAAGACCGGGGCGGCGGACATGACGATTGCGGTTGGCAATGCGTTCAGTTCCTCCCAGACCCATAGCACGCAGGCCGCGTCCATCATGCTTTCGCAGGTGGAAGACGAAGTCGAGGTCGGGCGACGCCTCCGCCTACTCGCGCTCGTGGACCCGAAGATGGAAGCCGGGTACGTGATGCGCTCCGGCAAGAAGTACAACCTCGTGACGGGCGATGGCTCCTGGTTCTCCGACAACATCCCCTGCGCCGCCGCCTGCCCCGCGCACACCGACATCTCCCGCTACATTGCCTTTATTGCGGACGAAGAATACGGGAGTTCCTACGAACTGAACCGCGAATCGAACGTCTTTCCCGGCTGCCTGGGCCGCGTCTGCGCGCGCCCGTGTGAGTCGTCCTGCCGCCGTGGCGTGATTGATGAACCCATCGCCATCTGCTGGCTGAAGCGCGTCGCCTCCGATAACCGTGACGCTACCCGTCGTGAACGTCCGGCGATGCCCAACGGTAAGTCCGTCGCCGTGATCGGCGCGGGCGCCGCCGGGATCACTGCGGCGCGTGGCCTCGCGCGCAAGGGCTATCGGGTCACGGTGTACGACGCGCTCCCCGTGCCCGGTGGCATGTACTGGGGCGGCGTGCCGGAGTGGCGTTTGCCGCGCCACATCATTCAGGACGAAGTCAACCTCGTCGCGGACCTCGGGGTGGAGATCAAGCTGAACTGCGCCGTGGGCAAAGACGTGATGATGGCCGACCTGATGGACCAGAACGATGCCGTGCTCATCGCCGCCGGTTGCCAGGTGCCCGTGGGCCTCGGTATCGAGGGCGAGGAACTGACAGGCGTTGAGTATGGCCTGACGTGGCTCGAAGACTTGCACATCGCCGACTGGCAGCGCTTGCCGCGCATCGGTCAGCGCATTATCGTGCTTGGCGCCGGTTACACCGCGATGGACTGCTGCCGCTCCGCCGTGCGTCTGGGCGCGGAAGACGTAAAGGTGCTCTACCGCCGCACGCAGGCCGAGGCGGGCATTGACGAGCTTGAAGTCCACGAAGCCGAATACGAGGGTATCGAGTACCACTGGCTCGTGCAGGCGACGCGCGTGATCGGCGATGAGAACGGCAAGGTGATCGGCGTTGAGGTCGTACATAATGAGCTTGGCCCGCTCGACGAGTCCGGTCGCCGCAGCCCCCGCCCGATTGCCGGTTCGGAACACATCATTCCCTGTGACATGGTGATCGGCGCGTACGGCCAGAAGCCGGAAAGCGGCTTTCTCACCGGTCTGGAAATGAAGAAGCTGGACCGCCGGGGCGTGCCGCGCCTCGACGAGAAGTTCATGACCGAAGTGCCCGGCCTCTTTGCCTGCGGTGACTACATCACGAACCCGCGCAGCTTCATCTCCGCCATCGGCGAAGGGCACGCGGCAGTGGACGCGGTTCACGAATACCTCTCCGGGGAAGCGCCCGTCGCGCAGCAGATGGAGATCGTCGAACTGGACATTGACCAGGTGCGTGCGCGCCGGGGCCACCTCTCGCAAACGGGCGTCGCCCGCTGGACGGAAGAAGCGATGAGCCGCCGCCTCGTCTGGGGCGATAACTACATTGATACGGCACGGCAGGAGATGCCGACGCTGCCAGTAGACTTGCGCAATGACCAGGTCGCGGAAGTCGAACTCGGTCTGACACACAACGAAGGGTTTGAAGAGGCGAAACGCTGTCTCCAGTGCCAGCTCAACATCTTCATTGACGGCTCGAAGTGCGTGCTCTGCAATGGCTGCGTGGATGTCTGCCCCGAAGAAGTGATCGAAATGGTCTCGCTCGACCGCATCAACGCGATTGACGGGGACATGGCGATCGTGGAGTACGCGCGTCAGCAGATGTCGCCCGCCGCCGCCGCCATGCTAATGGACGAGGAACGCTGCATCCGCTGCGGCAACTGCGTGGTCTGGTGCCCCACCGACTGCCTGACGATGGGCCATTACCGCATGACACCAGACTACAAGATGGGCTTTCTCAGCGAGGTTGCTGCGGGCGATTAAACGCCGGTAAACACCGGGTGTTGAGAGACATGCACGGAAACACGGAACCACTGCATTACCTTTGGGGGGCGGCATTGACCGCCCCTTTCCCATGTGTCGGGTGCGTTGATCTGAATTGCGGGATCGCTAGATGGGATGAAACGTGAGCGTCAATGGCTCGGCATTTGCCGTTGTGATTGCGGGCGGGGGATTCGCGGGTCTACGGGTCGCACGATCGTTGGCCCGCGATGGTGCGCGCCGCAATGCTGACGGCCGCCCCGTGCGAGTCACCATGATTGACCGTAACGACTTCTTTACATACACCCCGTTGCTGTACAACGTCGCGGCGGGAGACGTAGACGCGCGCAATGCCGCGACTCCCTTCCGTGATCTCCTATGGGATCGCCACATCACGGTGCAACAGGCGGTGATTACCGGGGTAGACATCGAGCGGCATACCCTGACCACGTCAACGGGCGACGTGCCGTATGATCGCCTCGTGCTGACTCCCGGCTCTGTGGCGAACGTACCGGCAGCGAACGGCGGCGCGGCTGAATTGAATATCTACGCTAATCCGTTCATGACCCTCAGCGACGCGGTAGCCATCCGCGAGCGGTTGCGGCGGCACTGCCTCCGGCTCGTCGGGCAACCGCCGACCCCCGGCGATCTCACCTTCGTGATCGTTGGCGGTGGCCCGAAAGGCGTGGAACTGATTTTCGACCTCGCGGACTTCCTCGAACGCCGGTTGCTGCCCGAATACGGCCTCGCGCGTGACCGGTTACGGCTCGTGCTGCTCTCGGCGGAAGCCCGCCTGATGCACGAGTTCGACCCCGGTTTCGACACTAGCGCGCGGGAGGCGATGGCGCGGCGCGGCATCCGCCTGCTCACGGAAAAGCGCGTCGTCGGGGCAACACGCGAGCGGGTGTTGCTCGCAGGCGGGCAGACCATCGCGGCTCAGACGGTGATCTGGGCGGCGGGCACCGCGCCGCACCCCCTGCTCCGCGACTTGGGAGTACCGCCCGTGGATCGCGCCGTGCCCGTGACCGACAGCCTGCGACTGCCGGATCACCCCGAAGTGTACGTCGCGGGGGATTGTGCCCGCACCGACGACGGACGCGGCAATCGCGTTCCCGCCACAGCGAGTCTCGCGCAGCAACATGGCCGCTTTCTCGCTCGCGCCCTCGCCGCCGATCTCGCCGGGGAGCCATTGCCGCGCTTCCGGCATGTGGATCGCGGCAACCTCGTGCGCTTCGGCAACGATGACGGCTACGCCGAACTTGGCGCCGGTGCCGCCGCAATCCGCTTTCGTGGCCCCACCGCCGCCGCGTTTCGCACCGTTTTTGATGTGCTCGAAGTCCCCGGCCTCGCGCAAAAACGCGGCACACTGAGCGACGTGCTCCGTGTTCCGGGATTGTAAGATTTCGCTGCTTCAATAGGCACAACGGTATCGGACATCTATTGGCACGGCGTTCGGACGCGGCGGAACACGGCACAAGGAGGCACAGATGGCGGAGCAGTACGACGTGATCATCGTGGGCGCCGGGCAGGCAGGTAGCCCGCTCGCTACTGCCTTCGCGGGTGCGGGGCGCAACACGGCGCTCATTGAGCGGGAGCACGCGGGGGGCACCTGCATCAATGAGGGCTGTACGCCGACGAAAACGATGGTTGCGAGCGGGCGCGTCGCCTATCTCGCCCGACGCGCGGGCGACTACGGTGTGCAGACCGGGCCGATTCACGTAGATATGACGAAAGTGCGGGCGCGCAAGCGCGACATCGTCACAAGCTGGCACGCGGGGAGCGAACGCCGGGTGACGGGCGTGGAACACCTCACCTACCTGCGGGGCGAGGCTCGCTTCACCGCCCCCAAAACGCTCACGGTAACGCTACCCGATGGTGGCACCCGCGAGATGACGGCGGAGACCATCGTACTCAATGTCGGCGCGCGACCGGCGGCGCCACCGCTCGACGGCCTCGACCGCGTACCCTACCTCAACTCGACCACGGTCATGGAGCTTGGCGTCGTTCCCGATCATCTGCTCGTGCTGGGAGGCGGCTACATCGGCGTGGAGTTCGGGCAACTGTTCCGTCGTCTGGGAAGCCGCGTGACGATCATTCAGCACGGCGCGCATCTCCTGCCGAAAGAAGACCCAGACGTGTCCGAGGCAGTGGCGGGCATTTTCCGCGAAGACGGCAGCGAACTGCTGCTGCAAACAAAGGTGACGAGCGCCGCCCTCGGCCCCGCCAATGATGCCGCCAATAGCATCACCCTCACGGTGGAAACGCCGGATGGCACGCACACGATTTCCGGCTCCCACCTGCTCGTCGCGGTTGGACGCACGCCAAACTCCGACTCCCTGAATCTCGCCGCCGCCGGAATCACGGCGGACAAGCGAGGCAATGTCACGGTCAATGAGCGGTTAGAAACCAACGTCCCCGGCATCTACGCGGTGGGCGACATGAACGGTGGCCCCGCCTTCACGCACATCTCGTACGACGATTTCCGCATCTTGCGCACCAACCTGATCGAGGGCGGGCACGCGACCACGGCGAACCGCCTCGTGCCGCAAACCGTGTTCATGGACCCGCAGCTTGGGCGCGTGGGCATGAGCGAAACAGATGCGAAGCACGCGGGCCAGACGTACAAAGTGGCGAAGATGCCGATGAGCCACGTCGCCCGTGCATCGGAAGTGGACGAGACACGCGGCTTTATGAAGGCGCTCGTGGATCCGGCAACGGGGCAAATCCTCGGTTGCGCCATTCTCGGCATCGAGGGCGGCGAGATGATGGCGATGGTGCAGATTGCGATGATGGGCAAGCTCCCGTACACCACCCTCGAAAACGCCGTGTTCGCCCACCCCACGCTCGCGGAATCGCTCAACAATCTCTGGGGATTCCTGCAAGACCCGGAGTAGCTGGTCGCGGTACATGTGTGGGGAAACGACGGGTGCCGCTTCGCGCATACGTCGATGGTGGCGGCGATGGTGATGGTACAATGCACGCTATTCTCGGTCGTGCAACGCGCGATAGCGCTCCCCGTCTCCGCGAGAAAGGACTCCCACGATGCCGATGTACAACGACCCCTACGGTTGGTGGGGCGGTAAATGGCAGGCTCCCACCCCGATGAGCGTCATTCAGATTCTCGAATCCGGCAGCATGGATGCCCGCCTGCTCGCCACCTGCTGGCTGACGATTGAGCGGCGCGGCTCGGTGCTGATTGCCGCTGACCCGATGCAGGACGCCGGGAAAACGACCACGATCACGGCGATGCTCGACTTCGTGCCCGAAGAACACTGGATCGTCTTCCCGCGCGGCTGGTACGAAGACTGGGCATTCACGGAAAACGAGGCTGTGAAAAACGGGCAGGCGGTGATCGCGATCAATGAATGGAGCGACCACCTGGCGAGTTACATGTGGGGGCCGGGCATTCGCCGCTGCTTTGATCTGATGGACACCCGCCGCTACAGTGTGATTACGGCGATGCACGATGACACCGTGGAAGGCGTGCTCGAACAACTGCGGGACGATGTCGGTGTACCCGCGCGCCAGCTTGGGCATCTCACCCTCGTGATTATCCTGCGGCTCATTCGCATGAACGGGCGCATCCATCGCCGCATGGCGACGATGCATTATCTCGAAAGCGCGCCGGATGGCCCACCGCGCATCGTGCCCGCGATGCGCTGGGACGGCGCGGGCGACACCCACACGCATTACGATATCGCCGACGACCTCGGCCCGCGTCTGGGGTACACGCCGGATGCGTTCCGCGCCGAACTCGACCGCCGCACGGCCTTTCTCACCGGTTTGCAACAGGAGGGCATCCGCAAGGTGCCGCAGGTGCGTCGTGCCCTCGCCGCCTACCGTCAGGCCACCGAAACCGGGGGCGACGTGGATCTCGCCGTGATGCCGCTCGAACCCGACCAGCGCGACGGCGTCTGGCGGCGCAATGCGTGGTAGCGGATGCAGATTACGGTAGAGGTAGCCCGGTAATGCCCTAACCCCCAGTCCCTTCCCTAAAGGGAAGGGGAGGGTGCTATTGCAATGTAGTGGCGCAGGAGGATATTGCTACCTCACCCCGTTTCACTCCCCTTCTCCAAAGGGAAGGGGCCGGGGGTTAGGGCATTCCGGGTCAGCCCGTCGCGGCAATCCGGTAAATCTGGCCCGCCGTATCGTCTGAAACATAAAGCGCGCCGTCATTGCCCACCGTGACGCCCACCGGACGACCCCAGGCGGAGCCGGAAGGATCAGGCAACCAGCCCACCGCGAAGTCTTGCGGTTGCCCCATCTGCCCATCCACGAACGGCACGCGCACGATCTTGTACCCCGTTTTCACCGAGCGGTTCCACGAACCGTGGAACGCGACGTACACGCTGTCCTTGTACGGCTGCGGTGCGTTGAACCGGTCGCCGAACGTGAGGCCGAGCGCGGCAGAGTGCGCCTGCAAAGGCACTTCGGATGGTACGGCACTGGCGCATCGGGTGGTGTTCGGATATTCCGGGTTCGGTGTCGTGCCGTTGTTGCAGTATGGCCAGCCGTTGAAACTACCGTTCCGCACGATGCGCAACTCGTCTGGCGGCACCTCGTCGCCGATGTTGTCCCGCCCATTCACGGTGGCCCACATGATGTTCGTGCCCGGTTGCCAGGTGAAGCCGACGGCGTTGCGCAGCCCCGAAGCGAAAACGCGCCCGTTGCTGCCGTCGGCGTCATAAACGCTGATCGCGGCGCGGCGCACATCCTGCTCCTCACACACGTTGCAGTCCGAACCGACGGCGACATACAGCTTACCGTCCGGGCCGAAGCCGACCGTGCGCGTGTAGTGCTCGCCGAGCGGTGGCAGATCCACGACCGAGTCCTTCGCGCCCTGTGCCTGCAATGCATTGTTCGGCGCGGAGAAGCGCGAGACGCGGTCGGTTTCGCCCACGTACACCCAATCGCCAGAAAAAGCGATGCTCGACGGCTGGCGCAGGCCGCTGGCAAAGACCACCGTGCGGTCCGCCTGCCCACGCGCATCTGCGTCCGGCAATGCAAGGATGCGTCCACGGGCGTCCGCAACGAACAGCACGCCGTCCGATGGACGTACCGCCATGAAGCGTGCCGCACCGAGATTGGTGGCAAAAAGGCCAATTGTGAACCCGTCCGGGAGGGTCACGGTGCCGCCCGGTAGCTGCACGTCATGTGTCGTCTGCGCCTGCCCATTCGGAATCGCGGTGAGCGGCGTGGCAGTTGCACGGTTTTCCCCGCACGATGCGGTGAGCAGGAGCACCCCAGCGAGCAACAACGCCGTTGCCGTTCGTCGCGATCTGTTCATATCACGCACTCCTTCCGTCGGTGTTATCGCGTTCTCAGTCGCTCAACGCATATTCCGGGTCGTCCTGAACGGCGGTTCCGGGTACCGCTTCCGACGCGGGCACGACCTCATGCGCGGCCTCGCCAGTCGGGTCGAAGTATGGGCGGTTACGCGCCCCGCTCTTGGCCCAGAAGTACGTGCCCGCGCCAATCACGGCGGGAACGATCACCGCGAGCAGCCACAACGCCGCCACGCTCAGGTTCAGTTGCTCTTTGTAGGCCGCGAGAAACGTCACGCCGATGAACGCGAGCACGGCGACACCCACCGCCATGCGCACCGGCCCTTGCCGTGGCGGCTCAAGATACTCGTAGTAACGGTTCAGCACGCGCTTGTTCGTTTTGTCCAGCCAGGGCGCGAAGGTGTACAGCCCGAAGATCGCGCCGGGAAACACGAGGCCACCGACGAACTCCTGGTTGAACGTGCCACCGAGAACGTGAAACTCGAATGATGGCAGCATCTTCAGAAAGCCATAGACCCATAGCAGATACCAGTCCGGCTTGACATCGCCACCGCTCCCGGCGCCGGGGGGGCCGTATGCCGCCAGTGGATGCACGGGAATGAACGCACTGAGCAGGAACAGGCTGGCGAACATGAGCAGCAGGAGCTGAATGGCGAGGATCGCCTGATACGGCGCGAGGGGTACGCCGAGTACCTTGCCCGGTTCCGCCAGCCGCTTCGAGTACCCCGGCTGCGTGTGCTTCTGCTTCACGAGGATCGCCATGTGCGCGGCAATGCCACCCGCCAATAGCAGCGGGATCACGAAGATGTGCAGCGTATACAACCGTGGCAGGCTACCGAGCGTCGGGTACGTGCCGCCAAACGTCAGGTCCGCCACGATGCCGCCAACGTACGGCACCGAGCGGGCAATCCCGTACCCCACGCCCGTTGCCGTCACACTGAACGAATCGTACGGCAGCGAGTAGCCAAGAAAGGCCGCGCCGAGCGTCAGGGCAAACAGCACGACGCCGATCACCCAGTTCAATTCACGCGGCTTGCGGTACGTGCCAAAAAACAGGATGCGCAGGCTATGCAGGATCACCGAGGCGAGCATTAAGTGCGCCGCCCAGTGATGCACATTGCGGAAAATATTCGCTACCGGCAGTGACTCGATGAACTGCACGCTCGCGTATGCCTGCGGCAGCTTCTGGTCGTTGATCGCGATCTCGACGTTGGAGGGGATGTACAACAGCCCCAGGTAGATGCCCGTGATGACCAGAATCACGAAGCTGAACAGCGACATCTCGCCGAGAAAAAACGTCGTATGCACGGGGAATGCCTTGCGCCCGTAACTGTTCATCAGCCCATCGAGACCGAGCCGCTCTTCCAGCCAGCTTTTCGGCTTGCGCACGCGCACAGCGGCGGGCCGCGTTTCCCCGACCGGCTGGGGGATTGCGGTCGCGGCGGCTTGCTCGCCCATCTTGGTGATCTCGCGCATTGCTCTGACCTTCCTCTAGAACGCCTTGCGAAAATGGTCGCTACTGCACGCCAATGGGGCCGCTGAACGCACCGGACGCCGCCAGGGTGCCGTCCTGCCCAACCTGCACGGGCAGCGACGGCAATGGGCGCGGGGCCGGCCCACCGACGACCTTTGCGCCCTCCGCCGGGTTGTAGATGCTGCCGTGACAGGGGCACTGGATATTATTCTGCCCATTCAACTGCTGTAGCACGGCGCAGCCCAAGTGCGTGCAGACCGCGCTGTATGCTACGAGGCCATTGTTCGCCCCGCCGTTTGGCAGGCGCACAAGCTGAATGAGGTTGCTCTGGTTGTCCGACTTGTTCGCAGGGAACGCCTGCACCGCCGTACCCGGCTTGATGTCGTCCAGCTTGATCGGTTGCCCCGCGTTCGCGCCACTCGCGGTCACGAGCTTGTCGCCCGCCGCGACCCCCAGCTTTTGCTGCTGCAATGTCTTGATCGCCAGCGCAGGCAACGCCCCGGCGAGCGCGAACGCCCCCCAGCCCGCGTAAATCATCAGCTTCAACACATTCCGGCGGCTGAACCGCCCGTAGGAATCATCCGCTTCCGGTGCTGTTTGCGGCACGGGCTGCGGTACAACAGCGCGCGCGCCGTCCTGGGTAATCATCGTCTACTCCCTCCTGCATTATGTAGAAACATAAAGACCAGTTGCCTACCACGGAATGCCGTCTTCGCGCTCATCGAAGCGCGTTTCATCACCGATAAAGGCTTCCTTGTAAAAGATCAGTTGCGCCGCGAGTACGAGGCTACCGAGCGCGAAGAAGATGCCGAGCGTTTTCGCGTTCCACCCCGCGAAGATGCCGTACCCCGTCGCCGCCGCGACCGCCACCAACCCAAAGGTGAAGACCACGATCAGGATGCTCAACACGGCGGAGAGCCGGGGGGCGACGCGCCCCAGGTGCAACTCCTGCCCTTCTAGCAGCACGGAGAGCAACCCCTGCACCCCGAACACCGCCAGCGCCAGCGCGACGCCGAGCAACCCGATCTGAATCTCGTTCGGCGCGGTCGCTTTGGTGGTTACATACGGAATGATTGCCAATGCCCCAAGCACGAACGCCGCGATCAGGGAGAAGATCGGTAAACCAGGCGAATTACGCATGGCATTTTCCTTTCCATGCAAGGAACCACACGAACGTTTGCGAATACCCCATGCAATGCATGTCCGTTTTCCAGGCGAGGCTTCGCTCGCATTTGCCCGCTATTCACGAAATACGTACACACAAGTTCGTGCAAGGAATCACAATCCCTGCTTCGTATAGCGCGTTCGTTGCACGATTTATGCCCGCATCCCACCCGAATGACCGGGTATTTTCGTGCGCGATGCACATTGACGCTTCCGGTGTGCGCGCGGTAGCATAACGAGTGCCGGTGATGATGAAACCCACGGAGACGCGCCACTTCTTCTCAGGGGGACACGCGGGGCCGGATTGGGACAGAGAAGCGTGCGGCGACGCTCATATACATAACTGATGGGAGCATATTGCATGGCCATGGAGCCAAAGCCGACGACGCTGGGTGCATTGCGGAAGAGCGAGTATCAGGTTCTCCCTGTCAAAGCGGAGATGCGCAAGAATCTCATTGACAAGATGCGCCGGGGTGAGCAGTACTTCCCCGGTATTCTCGGATACGAAGACACGATCCTGCCGCAAATCGAAAACGCGATCCTCAGCGGGCAAGACATCGTGCTACTCGGTGAGCGCGGACAGGCGAAGACTCGCCTCGCCCGCTCCCTGATCAATTTGCTCGATGCCGAAACCCCGATGATCGCAGGCACGGAACTGAACGATAACCCATATCACCCCGAATCGGCGCTCGGCCGGCAGATGGTGGCGGAAATGGGCGACGAGACGCCTATCGAGTGGCTCCCGCGTGACCGGCGCTACGGCGAAAAGCTCGCCACGCCGGATACCACCATCGCCGACCTCATCGGCGAGGTAGACCCGATCAAGATCGCCGAAGGCCGCTACCTTTCCGACGAACTGACGATTCACTACGGCATGGTGCCGCGCACGAACCGGGGCATCTTCTGCATCAATGAGCTACCCGACCTCGCCGAGCGCATTCAGGTCGGCCTCCTCAACATCATGGAGGAGCGCGATGTGCAGATTCGCGGGTATAAGGTACGCCTCGACCTCGATATGTTCATGGTGGCGAGTGCGAACCCGGAAGACTACACGAACCGTGGCCGCATCATCACCCCCCTCAAGGACCGCTTCGGGTCTGAAATCCGCACCCACTACCCCAAGACCATCGAACACGAGATGGACATCATGGAGCGCGAACACCTCACCTTCCCGAACGATGGCGTTGCCCTTGACACGCCGCAGTTCATGAAGGAGATCATCGCGGAACTGACGCATCTCGCGCGTAAGTCGCCGCAGATCTCGCAGAAGTCCGGCGTCTCTGTGCGCGTCTCCATCGCGAACTACGAAAACCTCGTCGCCAATGCCCTGCGGCGTGCGATTCGCCTCGGTGAAACGCAGGCCGTGCCGCGTGTGAGCGACCTCCACGCGGTGGTTGCGTCCACCGCCGGAAAGATCGAACTGGAAAGCATGGGTGAACTGGACGAGCAGCGCGTGGTCGAACGCCTCGTGCAGCAGGCCGTCTCCACCACGTTTGAGCGTTACTACCGCCTCTCCGAGCTTGAAGGCGTGATCCGCTCCTTTGAAAAGGGTACGTTCCTGGAAGCGTCCGATACCATGCCGGCGCGGGATTACGGGCGGCACGCGCAGACATTGGCCGGGATGGAAACCGCTATCGCCAAGCTGAAGGTGCCGAATGACCCGGCGCATATAGCGTCCGCTGTGGAGTTCATCCTGGAAGGGTTACACCTCAACCGCCGCCTGAACAAGAACCAGGACGGCCAGCGGTTCCGCTACCGCGCCTAGAGCAGCGAACGAAGCACGCACTACCAATGCATTGCGTGCTTCGCACACACGGGAGTCATCATTGCCGCACGAGGGATCGTGCCTACGCAGTACTCGGTATGCCGTACCTGGTACTCCCGAAGGGAACCGAACGTGGTAATTCGCTATAGCGAGTGGGACGGCACGCAGAACGTCAATCCGTTCGATGCCGATGATCTCCTGCAAGCAATCTCGGACGATGTCATCAAGGACGGCGACCTACGCCGCGCCCTGGAAAAGATCATGCGGCGCGGCGCGGACATGCGCAACGGCCGCCTGCCGGGGATGCGCGACATGATGGAGCGCCTGCGTCAGATGCGCCAGCAGGAGCTGCAAAAGTACGACATGGGCAGCGTGCTCGATGACATCAAGCAGCAACTCGAAGCGGTGGTTGAACAGGAGCGCAACGGTATCCAGCAGCGCCTCGACGATATGCTGAAGCCGCGGCAACCCGACGACGCGGAATCGGGAGCGGAAAGCGGCTCCGAAGGCCAGCAGGGGCAGCAAAGCGGACAGAGTGAACAGGGCCAGCAAGACCAGCAAAGCCTTCAGGGGCAGCGCGGCCCACGCGGCCAACAGAGCCAGCAAGGCCAACAGGGTCAGCGGGGTCAACAAGGCCAGCAGGGCCAGCAAGGCCAACAGGGTCAGCAGGGCGAGGGAGATCAGTCCTCGGAGTCCGGTTCGCAGTCTTCACAAGGCGAGCAGCCGGACCCGGAAATCCGCCGGATGCTGGAAAACATCGCCAACCGCAAAAACCGCTTTCTCGATGACCTGCCGAAAGACGCCGGCGGACAAATCCGCTCCTTGCAAGACTACGAGTTCATGGACCCCACGGCGCGGCAGATGTTTCAGGACCTGATTGGCAAACTTCAGCAGCGGATGCTCGGCAACACCTTCGAGGGGCTGATGGAGGGCATCCAGAACATGACGCCGGAGGACATGGCGGGCCTCCGCGAGATGGTGCGCGACCTCAACGAGATGCTCGAACGCCACGGGCGCGGCGAAGACCCGCAGTTTGAGCAGTTCATGCAGAAGCACGGGCAGTACTTCCCGCCCGGCATCAACAGCGTGGAAGAACTGGTCGAACACCTCGCCAAGCAGATGGCACGGATGCAGAACATGCTCAACTCCATGACGCCGGAGCAGCGCGCCCAGTTGAGCAGCGTGATGGACGCCCTGCTGCGTGACGACCGGCTGAAGTTCGACCTTGCCCGCCTCGGCCAGAACCTGGGGCAACTCTTCCCGATGCCCGCCGATGGCTACGGCTTTAGCGGCGAAGAATCGCTCGGCATGGGTGAGGCGCTCGACGTGATGGGCCGGATGCAGCGCATGGACGATATGGAAGCCGATCTCCGGGGGGCGCAGAGCATCGGCGATCTCGACAAGATCAACCGCGATGAACTGCGCGACCTTCTGGGCGATGATGCCGCGCAATCCATGGACCAGTTGCAACAGCTCGCAAAAACGCTGGAAGACGCCGGCTACCTCCAGCGTCGGGGGAGCAAGTTGGAATTGACGCCGCGCGGCCTGCGTAAGATCGGGCAGAAGGCGCTCACTGACATCTTCCAGCAGATGAAACAGGACCGCGTCGGCAAGCACGAGACCGACCGGCGCGGCGCGGGTGGTGAGCGCACCGACGAGACGAAGCGCTACGAGTTCGGTGATACCTTCTCGATTGACTTGCGCGAAACGCTGATGAATGCTATCGGGCGCGAAGGCGTCGGCTCGCCGGTCCACATCCAGCCGACCGATTTCGAGGTCTACCGCACCGAGTTGCAAACGCAGTCGAGCACCGTGCTGATGATAGATATGTCGCGCTCGATGCTCCTGCGCGGGTGCTGGGCGGCGGCGAAAAAAGTGGCGATGGCGCTCGACTCGCTCATTCGCGGGCAGTACCCGCGCGATACGCTGCACATCGTCGGCTTCTCGTACCTCGCCCGCCAACTGACGCCGCGCGAACTGGCGGAGATGGATTGGGGCGAGTACGAGTACGGCACGAACCTGCAACATGGCCTGATGCTCTCGCGGCAACTGTTGTCGCGCCAACGCGGCGGCAACAAGCAGATCATCGTCATTACGGATGGTGAGCCAACGGCGCACATGGAAGCGGACGGGCAGCCATCGTTCAGCTACCCGCCCACCTTCCGCACGATTCAGGAAACGCTGCGCGAAGTCGTACGCTGCACGAAGGACGGCATCGTCATCAATACCTTCATGTTGGAGCGGGGCCGTTCCCTGATGGAGTTCGTCAATCAGATGACCGAGATCAACAAGGGCCGCGCCTTTTACGCGACCCCCGAACGCCTCGGCGAATACGTACTCGTGGACTACCTTTCCGGCAAAACCAAGCGCGTGGCGTAGCGCCTTCTCGTCCACTTACCTGACAACATGGCAAACGAAAGCCCGGAAGGATATTCTTCCGGGCTTTCGTTTGCTATGTACACCGCAGGCACGTCGCCGTCAGAGCGGATTGCGGTGGTATTGGCCAGTGGGTACGCCCAGTTTTCCTAACCCCCGGCCCCTTCCCTTCGAGGGAAGGGGCCGGGGGTTAGGAAAACTGGGCCAGCAGCACCGCAACCCGCGTTAATTCGCCTTGATGCTCGCGCCGATGATCTTGAAGTACATGCCCTCGTACGCCAGGGTGTACGTGCCGAGGTAGTACTGCACACTGCCGTCAATCTGGTACGCGGCAAGACCGATGTATACCGTGCTGGCGTTCGGGCCATCGTAGTAGTTCGTCACCACCACATCGTCGAAGGACGTGTTCGCGAAGCCATTGACGAAGTTGCTGTACGACTGCCGCGCGTGCCACGCCGACCCCAGGTAGGAATAGGCGAGCGCGTATTGCCCGTTGTTGATCGTGTCGTAGTACCCCGCTACGACTGCCTGCGCCAGACCGTCCGGCGCGGTCGCCGCGCTCACCCGCGTGTCCGTCATGTCTGTCCCCACGGCGGCAAACGCCACTACCAGCGCCAACACCACCCCGATGACCCCATGCGCCCATCGCTTCATGCCACGCCCCCTGTCCTTGTAACGGTATGGTCGCGCCCCGAATGACGCGCCTGTACAAGGGTAACGCGGTCATCACCCCGGCGGTTCCACCAGTGGCCCGCCAAACACGGTAAGGTTCGCGGAGACGATGCGAAAGCGCCCGTTCTCACGACCGATCGTGTAGCTGCCCCGGAACGTTTGCCACGAGCCGCTAGCCAGGGCAGCACTAAGTTGGCATCGCACCACCGTTTGCGCCCCTACCGCAGTCGTGCCGGAGACTCTCAGAGTGTTCTGCGTGGTGCGACTGAATCCGGCGGCGAAACTCGAGTATGACTGTCGGCGCTGCAACGATGTCCCACGCAGGTTATACGCATCGCGGTACTTCTTTGCGTTGAGATACTTGACGTACAATTGGAGTACTCCCACCGACTGATCATATGTGGGCGCAGACGCCGCATCTACCGACGTGGTGGGCGCGGTCAGGGTCAACCCGCTTACCAAACCAAGCGCCATCACCCCGATAAGCAACCGATACCCGCATCGCATCACCATTTCTCCCTCCCTTAGATCGGCTTACTCGCACAGTTCCGCTTGACCAGTTATACGTCGCATTATTGCACAGGGAATACGCATAATGCAATCATCTCGTGTACCGTTTTCTATTCTGCTCACATTCGCATCCACGAAGGATGTTTCTGCTCACTACGCCTCGGAGACCTTCGTTGCCCCGACGCACAGTACGGAATGCCAGTCGGCGGCGTACGCGGTGTGTCCGCACCGCCGCTGTCAGGAGATTTACCGGGAGGATTCGTGCATGAGCACAAGCGGCGCGGCGGTGCGATGTGCGAACGCACGCTTGCATGGGCACGGGGGAGCGGCTACCATTGTGCGCACTACTAATGATAAGCGGTGGCGTGGGGGAGCGGGAAATGCACGAGAGCGAAACGGGAGCCGACCGCAGCGCGGCGATTGCTGACCCGACCGGCTTGGCGGCAAATGCACTACTCAAAGGATATTCTACCGGTAGCTACTACGACGAAATGTTCATCCCGACCACGCAGGGAATCATGCCACGCCCGCACTATGCGGCAATCGCGGCCCGCCTCGCCAACCTCTCGGCGGTGGAAATGCACCGCGCGAGCGATCTCGCCAACCGCGCCTTTCTCCACCAGGGCATCACGTTCACCGTGTACTCCGACGCCGCACAGGGCACGGAGCGCATCTTCCCGTTCGACCTCATTCCCCGGCTCATCCCAGCAGACGAATGGCGCATGATCGAGGCCGGTCTCACGCAGCGCATCCGCGCGCTAAATCTGTTTATCCACGACATTTACCACGAGCAGCAGATTCTCGCAGATCACATCGTTCCCCGCGCGCTCGTGGTGCGAGCACGCCACTTCCGTCGCGAAGTCGTCGGCATTGACGTGCCGCTCGACCAGTACGTGCATATCGTCGGCTCCGACCTCATCCGCGACGCGGAGGGGCGATACTACGTGCTGGAAGACAACCTGCGCAGCCCAAGCGGGGTGAGTTACGTGCTTGCCAACCGCACCACGATGACCCGCCTGTTTCCCGACTGGTTTGGCGATGTGCATGTGCGCCCAGTAGACCAGTACACCTCGCAACTGCTGGAAAACCTGCGTGCGCTCTCACCGCGCATCGGCATGGGCGGGCCGCGCGTTGTGCTCCTCACCCCCGGTGTCTATAACTCCGCGTACTTCGAGCACGCCTTTCTCGCCCAGCAGATGGGCATCGAACTCGTGGAAGGGCGCGACCTGTTCGTGGTGGACAACCGCGTCTACATGCGCACCACGCGCGGGCGCGAACTGGTAGACGTGATCTATCGCCGCATAGACGACGAGTTTCTCGACCCGCTCGCGTTCCGGCCCGACAGCATCCTCGGCATCGCGGGGCTGCTGGGCGCGGTGCGCGCGGGGAACGTCGCTCTCGCCAATGCCATCGGTACGGGTGTCGCGGATGACAAGGTGATTTACGCCTACGTGCCCGCGATCATCCGCTACTATCTCGGCGAAGAACCGATCCTCGGCAATGTGCCCACGTATCTCGCCACCGACGCGGAGCAGCGCGAGTACATACTTGCGCATCTGGATCAACTCGTGGTGAAGTCCGCGAATGAGAGCGGCGGCTACGGCATGCTGATCGGCCCCGTGGCGTCGGACGAAGAAATTGCCACCTTTCGCGCGCGCGTGATCGCCTCCCCCCGCGACTACATGGCCCAGCCCGTGGTGCCGCTTTCGCGTAGCCCCTCCTTTATCTCGGACGCGGACGGCACGGGCGGGCATCTCGAAGGCCGCCATGTGGACTTGCGCCCTTACTGCCTCAGCGGCCCCAATGGCGTCACCGTGCTCCCCGGTGGCCTGACGCGTGTAGCCTTGCGCAAGGGGTCGCTCGTTGTCAATTCCAGCCAGGGGGGCGGCAGCAAAGACACATGGGTTTTACAATGAGCCTTCTCCCGGAAGCACGACAGGCATGAATGGGAACGCGACCGCTACCTTTGGAGGACCGCCGGATGACGAGTACGCAAACCGCACTGCCCCGCCGCGATGACCTGACGCGCGAGCAGCGATGGGACATCGAAAGCATTTTTCCCACCGACAACGCATGGGAAGCGGCGTACACCGCCGTTGCCGGGCGCATCGGTGAGTTTGACCGATACCGGGGCCGGCTGGCGGAATCGGGCGTAACCCTGCTCGCGGCATTGCAACTGCGGGACGAGATCAGCGTGCAAGCGCAGCGCGTGCTGGGATACGCCTCACTGCGCCGCTCAGAGGACATGACGAATGCCCATTCCGTCACCATCGCCGATCGGGCGGGCGCGCTGATGGCGCGCGTGCAGGCGGCAACCGCGTTTTTTGCCCCGGAAATCCTCGCGACCACGCCCGACACCCTCGCCGCGCTGCGTGCCGCGACATCCGGCCTCGAAGTGTACAGTCACTACTTCACCAAGCTCGACCGGTTGCGCGGGCATGTATGCTCCCCCGAAGTAGAGAGATTGCTGGCCCAGGCGCGCGATGTCATAGGCGGATTCGGCACGACGCATCGCGCACTCGAAAACGCTGATCTCAAGCTGGGCACGATTAACGACGAGGCGGGCCGCACCGTCACGTTGGGGCAAGGCAACCTGCAACACTATCTCGGTAGCGCCGACCGTCAGGTACGGCAGGCGGCGTGGGAACAGTCCGCCGATGCCTACTACGCGATGCGGCACACCTTTGCCGGTACGATCATCGGCACGGTGAAAGCCGATGTGTTTTACGCCCGCGCGCACGGCTACGATTCCGCGCTGGAAGCGGCCCTGTCGCCGAACGCGATCCCCACAAGCGTGTTCCATAACCTGCTCGATACCGTCTGGCGCAACTTCCCGACCTGGCACCGCTACTTCGCCGTGCGTCGCCGTATCCTCAGCGTAGACGAGCTACACGGGTGGGACCTCACCGCGCCGCTCGAACGGCATCACGTCCCCGTGCCGTTTGCCGACGCGGTGCAAATGATCGCCGACGGGCTGGCGCCGCTCGGTGAGGAATATGTCGGCATTGTGCGACGCGGGGTCGCGGAGCGGTGGATTGACCACTTCCCGAACGTGGGCAAGGGCGGGGGCGCGTTTTCCGCCGGCGTTCCCGGCACGCACCCCTTTATCTCCATGAACTACACGGACACCCTCACCGGGATGAGCACGCTCGCCCACGAACTCGGCCACTCGCTGCACTCGCACTATACTTGGGAAAACCAACCGGCGGTGTTCGGGCGGTACACGATGTTCGCGGCGGAAACGGCGTCAAACATGCATCAGGCGCTCGTGGGTGCGCACCTCTTCGCCACGCGCGACGATCCCGCGTTTCTGCTCGCGCTGATCGAGGAGCGCATGGGAAACTTTCTGCGCTACTTTTTCACGATGCCGATCCTTGCCCGCTTCGAGCTTTGGTGCCATGAGCAGATCGAGTGCGGGGAAGCTCTTTCCGCCGAAGCGATGTGTGAGTACCTCACGGGGCTGTATCGTCAGGGATATGGCGGGGAGGTAGCGGTTGACGCGCCGCGCATGGGCATCACCTGGGCGCGCTTCTCGCATCTGTTCACGAACTACTACGTGTTCCAATACGCGACCGGGATCGCCGGCGCCGCCGCGCTCTCGCAGCGGGTGCGCGCGGAGGGGCAACCCGCCGTGGAGCGATACATTGCCTTTCTCAAAAAGGGCGACAGCCAGTTTCCCATAGACGCGATCCGCGAGGCGGGTGTAGACATGACCGATCCCGCACCCGTCCAGGCCGCGTTCGACATCCTTGCAGGGTATGTAGACCGTCTGGATCAGTTGACACAGTGACCGCGTCGCGGTCTTTCGGGGGTTCGTGTATGCTCAGTCGGATCGCGGAATCATTGTACTGGATCGGTCGGCATGTGGAGCGGGCCGAAGATACGGCGCGCATCACAGATGTCAATTACCATCATACGCTGGAAATGGGCACGTCCGGTGAGGCGGAAGCGCGCCGCCGCCGTCACTGGGAAGCCCTGATCGCCATTGTCGGCGACACCGAAAGCTTTGCCGCGCGCGAGGGCGAGGCCACGGAGCAGACCGTGCCCCACTACCTGACCTTTGCCACGGAAAACCCGAACAGCATCGTCTCCAGCGTCGCCCGCGCCCGCGAGAACGCCCGCATGATGCGCCACCAGATCGCGAGCGAGATGTGGGAAGTGCTAAACCGCTTCCATCTCGAGCTTCAGGAACTGGTCGCGGTGGGCGGAACGCCGGTCAACGAGGAAAATGTCCACGCCTTTTACCAGTCGGTGAAAGAGTTCAGCCACCTCTTTCAAGGCATCACCGATAGCACGATGCCGCGTGAGGAGGGCTGGTACTTCTTGCAGGCGGGCAAGTTTCTCGAACGTGCCGAAAAAACCGCCCGCGCCCTCGATGTGAAGTACCACCTGCTCGTGGCGGATTCCGACCCGTCGGCCCCCGTATCCGGCCCCGCCTTTGCGCGCGCGGCGGCGGGCCTGCCCGTGGCCGATGGCGCACCGGGGGACTGGCACCAGTGGCTGGCGATGCTGCGCTCACTCTCCGCGTACGAGGCGTACCACAAGATTTACCGCTCCGCCGTGCGTCCGCGCTCCGTGATCGAAATGCTCACGCTCTCGCCGGTCTTTCCTCGCTCCGTCCGCTTCTCCATCGGACAGGTGAACGACGCGCTCGCCCACATCAGCACCGAGCAGCACCCGACGAACGATGACGAGTGGGACATCGTGCCGCGCTCCCTCAGCGCATCGTCTACAATGCTCGTGCCCGTCACCGAGGCGCAACGTGCGGTTGGCCGCCTGCATAGCACGCTCGCCTATCAGCGCGTGGACGAAGTATTCGCGGCGGGGCTGCACGATTACCTGCTGAATATTCAGCATCAAAGCTACCGCATCGGGGAGCGCATCGAAGAACAATACTTCGCGCACCGCGTCATGCGGGCGGAGGAAGTGGCATGAGGTACCGCATCACGCACCGTACGGCGTACGACTATGCGTCCCCGGTGCATGAATCATTCAATGAGGTGCGTTTACAGCCCGTCTCGGATGCCTTGCAGACCTGCCTCGATTTCGACCTCGCCATCAATCTGCCAACCACGGTGATTACCTACCGGGATTACTACGGCAACTCGGTGCATGACTTCGGCGTGCCCTATCTGCACAATCACCTGACGATTGAGGCGACGAGCGACGTGATTACCTTCGCCGCCCTCGATGAATCATTGACCGGCCCGCGCGACGGCGACCCCGATGCCTCACCGCGCCTCGCCACGCTCGTCGCTGACGCGCGGTTCGCTGACGAGTACGCGGAGTACCTCGGCCCCAGTGCGTACGTCGCGCTCGATCCCGCCGTGGAAGAGCTATCACGCATGCTCCTGACTGTCGATCCGGAAACCACGGCCTACGCATACGTGCGGCGCGCGAGCGAGTACATCCACACGCACTTCACCTACCAGGTCGGTGTTACCACGGTGCAGAGCCGCGTCGCGGAGGTGATCGCGGGCGGGCGGGGAGTTTGCCAGGACTTCGCGCACCTCTTTATCGCGCTCTGTCGCGGCGTGGGCCTGCCCGCGCGCTACGTCAGCGGCTACCTGGGCAGCGTCAAGGAGAGTACGGCATCGCACGCATGGGCGGAAGCATACGTGCCTCCCTATGGCTGGGTGAGCATGGACCCCACAGTGGGCGGGCCATGCACGGGGCGGCATGTAAAGATCGCTATCGGGCGGGACTACGCGGACGTCGCCATTTTGCGCGGCACCTATCGCGGCGGGGCAGAAGCGATGCTCACGGTCGGCGTGCAAAGCACCGTGCTGAACGACACGCAGGGGGTTGCCGGCGCGCGCGGCCTCGGCACAGTCGCGGGGCGGGGTAAGCTCATCCAGTACCAGACGCTCGGCACGATGCAGCAGTTTCAACGCCAGGGCGGGATGACGCAGACGCTCGGCGGAATGAGCCAGACCATCGGCTCGTACCCCGAATCCCCCCACGGTCCACGCGACGAGGCCGAGGTGCCGCGTCAGCAACCGCAGCAACAGCAGCAGGCGGCCCCGAACTTGCAATAGACCACGGATGCGTCGCGGGGCGACGGAGGGGAAAGGGTAGGAATGCAACTGCGCGTAGGTGCCGAATTTCTGTATAACTCCACGTATCCAACACCGGCGACGATTCTCGTGCAGCCACACGGGGAAAATATCGCCACGATCCTCGAAGAGTCGTGGGATACGGACGGGCCGATGCATCAGTTCGCGGATTTGTACGGCAACCGCACCGCGCGCCTCGTGATCCCCGTCGGCGATTCACGTTTCCGGTACGACGCCCTCGTCGAGGTGCCCGACGAACCCGACGCTACCGACTTGGCCGCGATGCAGGCGTCTGTAGACGAGTTGCCGGACAACGTGTTGCACTTCACCCTCGCCAGCCGTTACTGCCTCTCCGATGCCCTGCTTGGCACCGCATGGGAGCTGTTCGGCGGTAGCGAGCCGGGGTGGGCGCGCGTGCAGGCGGTGTGCGACTGGATACACGACAACATTCATTACGGGCACGAGCATCCGAGTACGCCACTGACAACCGCGCTGGATACCTTCAACAACCGTGAGGGCATCTGCCGCGATTTCGCGCACCTGGGCGTCACCTTCTGCCGCGCCCTGAACATCCCGGCCCGCTACGTCTTTGGCTACCTCGCCGATGTCAGCATCCCGCCGCCGCTGCCGCCGCAAGACTTCCATGCGTGGTTTGAGGTTTATCTGGCCGGTCGGTGGTGGCCGAAAGACGCGCGCTTCAACACCCCGATGGTTGGGCGCGTGCCGGTCGCGCGCGGGCGCGACGCGGTAGACGTGGCGATGGTGACATCGTATGGCTCCGCGCAGTTCGCAGGTATGACGGTCATTACCGATGAGATCACGAGCGAAACGCAACTGCTTTCCGAACGGATGGCGCCGGAAAGCCAGGAATGAGCGGAGGGACGGTATGCAGGCTTCGGACTCACTGGAAACCCATATTGGCTCTCTCGGTGCGGTAGACCACCGCGCGGTGAACTGGGCGCAGGTGCGTTGGACCGCCTGCCTCATTCACCAGCACCTGCGCTACGACTACCCCGGCCACATCCATGATTTGCGGCAGCGCCTGATGCTCGTGCCACCCGATACCCACGGTGACCAGCGGCTCGTGACGTACAAGCTCGAAGTCTCCGCGCCTGTCGCCGACACCAAACGGGAGATTGACGCCTACGGCAACAGTGTGTCGAAGCTCTCGATAGACTATGTGGAGCAGGCGATTGATTTCACCGCCTGGATCGTGGTGGAGCGGGACGCGCGCCACGGCCCCCTGCGCCTCCCACACGCGCCGGGCGTGGCCTTCGTGCAGCCCTCGGCGCTGACGCAACCCGACGACGCCCTCCGTTTCGCCGCCGCCACGCTGCGCACGCAGGAGGCGGACGACCTCACACTCGCCACGCTCATCAACCAATATGTCTACAAGCACTTCACCTATGGTCACGGGGCCACGGGGGTACGCACGACGGCGGCGGAGGCATTCCACCTCGCGCGCGGGGTGTGCCAGGACTACGCCCATGTGATGCTCGCGCTCTGCCGGTGCTGCGGCATCCCCGCGCGCTATGTCTCCGGCCACCTGCTCGGTGAGGGCGGCACCCATGCGTGGGTCGAGGCGCTGCTCCGCGATCCGCAGGCCGGTGGCACATGGACCGCCTACCCCTTCGACCCCACGCATGGGCGCATGCCCCGGCTGAACTACCTCACCGTCGCGGTGGGTCGCGATTACGGCGATGTCGCACCGACGAGCGGCAGCTTCCGCGCGCCTTATGCCGGGCACCTTTCCACGAAAAAGCGCGCGGGCGTCACCGCCATCGAATACGCGGCCTGATGCCCGTTCGGTGCGTCACAGGATGAAGCAGGCATCGCCGAAGCTGAAAAAGCGGTAGCGTGCGCGCACGGCTTCGGCGTACATCGCCAGCACCTGCTCGCGGCCCGCGAATGCGGACACGAGCATGAGTAGCGTGCTGCGGGGCAGGTGAAAGTTCGTCACCATCGCGTCCACGGCATGGAATTGGTAGCCGGGCCGGATGAACAAGCGCGTCCAGCCCTCCGCGCCCGCTGCTTGCGCCGCTTCCCACCCGCCCGCCGTCCTTTCACCGCCCGCCGCGACGCTTTCCAATACACGCACACTCGTGGTGCCGACCGCGATCACGCGGCTCCCCGCGCGCTTCGTCGCCACGATTGCCGCCGCCGTCTCGCGGGAGGCGGTGTACCACTCCGCGTGCATCGAGTGTGCCGCCGGGTCTTCCTCGGTTACGGGCCGAAAGGTATCCAGCCCGACATGCAGCGTCACGGTGGTGATTCCGACACCCGCCGTGCGCAGGCTTTCTAGTAGCGCAGGCGTGAAATGCAGCCCGGCGGTCGGCGCGGCGGCGGAACCGGTGACGCGCGCATACGCCGTCTGGTACCGCTCGGCGTCGGCGGGCGGCAAACGGCGGTGGATGTACGGTGGCAGGGGCATTTCCCCCAGGCGGTCAAGCGCGGGGTCAAGCGGCCCATTGATGCGCACCGTGACCACGCCGTTCGCCGCCTTTGCCCGCACTTCGCCCTGTACCGGTGCGCCGTCCGTGGCCCCTGCCCGGTCGGTGAGCACGAATGTCGTGCCGACAGGGGCACGGCGCGCGGGCTTCATCAGTGCCTCCCAATCGCCGTCTGCCGTAGGCCGTAGGATCAGCAGTTCGAGGCGACCGCCGTTTGGCTTGGTCGCCCATACCCGCGCGGGCCGCACCCGTGAATCGTTCAACACGAGCAGATCGCCGGGACGGAAATACGCGCCAATGTGACGAAACGCATCATGCGTGATGCCCCCTGTCGCACGGTCGAGCACGAGCAAGCGCGACGCATCGCGTGGCTCAACCGGCTCCTGCGCGATGAGTTCAGGCGGAAGGTCGTACGCGAAATCCTCGGTGCGCAACGCAGCGGGATGCAGTAACGGTAATTCTCTGTGCGACATGCGGGACTTGGTCACATAATACTCCACATATTCGGGCAGTGACGGCAGACCAATGCCTCCATTGCTCTCCCTAGCTCGCGCCCAGCAACTGATCCGTTCGATAGGCGATCTCGACCACATCGTTGGGCCGGAACTGATCGAGAAAGTGGCGCAGCCCTTGCGCGCGGTCGGCGCCGCCTTCATCGGTCAGCAGCAGTTGCTCACAGTAGGCGGCGATGTCCTGCACGATCCGCTCATAGCGATAGTACGCGAGCGCCACCGGGTCAATCTCCGTCCGGCCATAGCCCTGATAAAACCACGCTTCCTCCTGCGCGCGGTTCCAGACGCCAAAGACGCCACCACCGATAAACATGAGGTCGCGCTCTTTGGGCGCGAAGGTGAGCGTGTCCCAATCAACGATGGAGAGCGTACCGTCCGTACCGAGCAGGGCATTGCCCCCGTGGATGTCGGCGTGGCACAGGACCTGTGCGGGTGATCGGGCGCGCAGGGCAGCGCCGAGGGCGTCGGCGCGTGCGACGATAGAGGAGATTTCATCGCGTCGGGCGCGCAGAAACGCCGCCAACTGTGCCGCAACGGGTTCGGGAAACGCGGTCTCGTCCACGCGGGCCTGAAACGTCCGGACAAGATTACGCCAGTGGGACGAATACTGCTCATAAGGAATCCGCGCGCTGAGCGATGGCGGCACGACCGCCGTGTGAATGCCTCGGAGCGCCGCGCCAAGCTCCGCCCACTGGCGGTCCGACAACGGCGACTCGAAACCACTGCGACCGGCAACGAACGGGAAGACAACCACCGCATACGCATCCATGCGCGTCCATATATGCCCTGTAATGGTGGCGACGGGAGCAAGAACTTGCGCGATGCCTTGTTCGTACAGGAAGCGGGGGATCGCCACCGCCGTCTCGTCGAAGGCGCCGCTGCGCAGTTTCACGAAGTACGGCGTTGCATCGTCGGCGTCAACACGATAGACGGCGGTATTCACATCGTTGCCAATCGGGAGAAAGGCAATCCGGGTGGCGTGCAATCCGTAATGCTCTCGCAGACAGGCGCGGAGTGATTCGTCGGGCACATCCGGTTTCTCAAGCATCGTGATCTCGCTCCCACGCGACGCTGCAATGTGGTGGCAATGAACACACGTCGCATCGCTATTACGTGGGCGGGGCGATGTCGTCCGAGATGGGCAGGTCGTCGTCGGGGGCGGATTCGAGGCCGGGAAGCGGCGCCTGCCATGTATTGACCTGCTGAGCGAGGCGTTCCGGGTACGGCTTGCCCAGATGCTGGTAGGCGCGGCGGGTCGCTACACGGCCCCGTGAGGTGCGTTGCAGAAAGCCAAGCTGGATCAGGTACGGCTCGTACACATCCATGATCGTGTCCGTTTCCTCACTCGTCGCCGCCGCCATCGTCTCGATGCCCACCGGGCCACCGTCGAACTTATCCACGATGGCGAGCAGCACGCGGCGGTCGGTGTCGTCCAGCCCAAGCTCGTCAATATCGAGCAGCGAGAGCGCGTTGCGGGCGACTTCAACGGTGGCGATGCCGTCGGCACGCACCTGCGCGTAGTCACGCACGCGCTTCAGCAGCCGGTTGGCGATGCGGGGCGTGCCCCGGCTCCGGCGTGCCACTTCCGCCGCGCCCTCCACTTCCAGCCCCATGCCGAGGATGCGCGCCGAGCGGGTGATGATCCGCCGCATCGCCGTTTCATCGTAGAAGTCCATACGGTGGATCGCGCCGAAACGGTCGCGTAAGGGCGCGGTGAGCAGTGCGAGCCGCGTGGTCGCGCCGACCAGCGTGAACGGCGGTAGGTTGAGACGCATCGTGCGTGCGGACGGCCCCTTGCCGAGCGTCACGTCCACCGCAAAATCTTCCATCGCGGTATATAACACTTCTTCCACGGGGCGAGCGAGGCGGTGAATCTCGTCAATGAATAGCACATCGCCCATCTTGAGGTTTGTCAGTACCGAAACGATGTCCCCCGGTCGCTCAATCGCGGGACCGGAGGTGATGCGAATGGCGACATCGAGTTCCGTGGCGACGATGGCAGCGAGGGTGGTTTTCCCGAGGCCGGGCGGGCCGTAAAATAGAACGTGGTCGAGCGCTTCGCCCCGCGCCCGCGCCGCTTCGATGGCGATAGCGAGGTTCGCCTTTACCTTGTCCTGCCCGATGTAATCGGCGAGGCGGCGCGGGCGCAGCGTGGTATCGAAGTCCAAGTCCTCCGGCTGCTCGTCCCCGGAAATCAATCGGTCATCCTGCATCGTCAACACCCGTCACTCCTCCCGGCGCTGCATTGTCGTGCGATTGTGGTGCGTCCGCGCGCATCGCTCCGCGTCCTTGCGCTACCAGGTATAGTGTATCACGAAAACCGAACACTTGTGCGCCCACTTATGCCTGCTCACTCGGCTTTTGCGGTCGTGGAAGTGTGCCCTGTCTCCTGTGTGTCCTCATAGCGGCCGAGGATGAACAGCAGGGAGGACAGCCGGTTGAGAAACGCCAGCACCTGCACATTTGCGACATGCCCCTCGTGCGCAAGGCGCGTCACGAGCCGTTCCCCACGGCGCACCACGGTCCGTGCCACATCCATCGCCGCCCCGGAGAGCGTATCGCCCGGTATCACGAACTCCCGCTGCACGGGCACGCGCGCCGTGAAGTCGTTGGTCAACGCTTCCACGCGCGCCACGTCCGCCGGCGTAATTGTCGCCATCGGCGTCTTGCCCTCGGCGGTGGCAAGCTCCGCCATCAGGCGGTAGAGCGCACGCTGCATCTCCAGAATCGCGGCGCGCACATCGGCATCAGTCGTCGTGGCCCGCGCGAGTCCCAGCGCTGCCGACGCCTCATCGAGCGTGCCGTATGCGTCGGGTTGCGCGTCGTACTTCGGCACGCGCGCCCCCCCGATCAGACTTGTGTATCCGTCATCCCCTCGCCCGGTGTAGACTTTTTGCATCGCGTTGACCTCATAATCATCCACATTCGTGATATGCCGCGTCGTTGTACGGTCGAAGCATCACCGTACCACCGCGACTGCCGACACCGGGAAGTTTGCTATCGCAAACGCTTCCCGGTGCAGGCAATGGGCGAGATGTTCAATGCCGTCCACGATGCGCGGGCCGGGGCGCGAGACATGGGCGTTGCCATCGAGCACGACCACCCGCCCCGCGCGCACCGCCGCCAAGTCTGACCACCATGCCGGCAGCGATATGGAATCAAGTTCGGCCCGTGCCCGCGCTTCATCATACCCACAAGGGGCGACGACGATCACATTCGGCTGCGCCGCGCGCACTGCTTCCCACGGCAACGACCGGCTGCGCTCCCCGACCACGCCGAGCGCGTCTTCGCCCCCCGCCGCCGCGATCATCTCCGGCCCCCAGTGCCCCGCGATGAACGGCGGGTCGAGCCATTCGAGCAGCACGACGCGCGGGCGCGGACGCCCCACGACCGCCGCTCGCACCGCCGCCAGCCGCGCGGCCAAGCTCGCAAGGAGCACGTCCGCCCGCTCCGGCACATCCGCCGCGACCGCGACACGCCGAATATCCGTGAATATCTCGTTGAGCGTGCCCGGTTCCAGTGAAAGCACCTGCGGCATCGTCGGCAGCGACCGCGCAGCGCGCAGCACGTCAGGGAGCGCGATAGAGCAGACATCACACAAGGCCTGCGTCACGATCAGCGTCGGTGCGAGGCGCGCGAGCAATGCCGCGTCCAACGTGTACAAACCTTCACCCCGCGCGACCCGTTCGCGCACCAGCCGGTCGGTCTCGCCGGGCGGTAATCCGGGTGGAATGGCGGCCCGCGTGAGGGCGGACAATTCCCGTACTGCCGGAGGCCAATCACACTCGTGCGAAACCCCGACCAGTGCATCGCCAAGCCCGAGGGCACAGACAATTTCCGTTGCCCCCGGCAGCAGCGACACGATGCGCACCGGCGCGGTCGCAACAGGCGTAGTAGTAATCATCCGGGCCTCCTCCGCACTTGTACGAACACGCGCATCGTACCATAGACACCACACGCTGGGGACGAGGGTTGACAGGGAAGACGTTATCCCCTATTCGTACCCGTACATGATCAAGCAGAGAGCAGTGAGGGGGTGTGGCCGATGTGGGAAACATTGTCGGTGCCGTGGCAGGCGTGCATGGACGAGGCATGGAGCGCGTACCGCGCCGGTTCACGCCCGATTGGCGCGGTCATTACCGATGCAGCGGGGCAGATCGTGGCGCGCGGACGCAACCGCATCGAGGAAACGAGCGGCGACCCGCGCACGATCTTCGACCATCCACTCGCACACGCGGAGATGAATGCCCTGCTCGCGTTCGATGACCGGGTGCATGATCGCTACACCTGCGCGCTCTACGCCACCACCGAACCGTGCCCGCTCTGCTTCGGCGCCTTTTACATGTCCGGCTTGCGCGTCCTTCAGTACGGCGCGCGTGAGGGTTGGGCAGGCAGCACGAACCTCTTTGGCACCACGCCCTACCTGAGCCGCAAATCCATCCGCATTCATGGGCCGGAAACAGTGCTGGGGTTGGGGAGCATCGTGACCGCGCTCGCAACTGAAGACACGCTCCGTACGCGTGACCCGACGACCGAAAGTGCCCTGATACCCGTCTGGCGTGCGATTGACCCGGAAGGCGTTACATTGGGCGAAGCGCTCGTTGCCTCCGGCGATCTCCAACAATGGAAGGATGCAGATTGGCCCGCGTCCGCAGTGGTAAACGCCATTGCCGCGATGCGAACGGGCCTCGCACAACACGGACAGGAGACCGTGCCATGACCACGGCGTATCGCGCGACCACGGAAGTCCCGCCCCTCGTGCGGCAGGCGCAGGCCTGCGCGCAGGAGAGTGGCTTTACGCAGTCCTGCACGGACGAAACAGGACGCCTGCTGCGCCTGCTCGCGGGCCAGGTGCGTGGCGGCATCGTTGGCGAGATTGGCACTGGCTGTGGCGTCGGCGCGGCGTGGATCATCAACGGCCTCGCGTCCGGCGTGCAGTTTGTCACGATTGAACTGGATGCGGCGCGGGCGGAAGCGGCACGCGCGCTGTTCGCGCCATTCCCGCACGTCACGGTACTCACAGGGGACTGGCGCGCGCTCCTGCCGCACGAGCCGTTCGCCCTGTTATTTGCCGATGGCGGCAAGGCAAAGGAGGGGGGCGCGGACGTTCTCCGTCGCGCCCTTGCCCCCGGCGGCACGCTCGTGCTCGACGACCTCACGCCGGAAGACCGGTGGCCGCCCGAATGGCGCGGGCAACGCGATCCCGTGCGCGATTACTGGCTCAATCACCCCGATCTGATCGCCATTGAATTGCACACCACGCCCACCTCGTGCGTCATTCTTGCGGTGCCCGTACCTGATCGCTAATGGAACGCGCCGCGTGGGGATTCACAACCCGTGCCGTTGCAGGAAAGCATAAACGGCGTTGTTCCACTCGATGGGTTGCTCGCGCGCCGCGCCGTGGTAGGCATCGGGCATCAGGGAAAACTCGCTCGCGGGCATCTGTTGGTGCCACTCATACGCGAGTTCCACTGTGCGTTGCGGCTCGTGCCCGCCCACAATCACGAGGCTGGGAACGGTCATCGCGTTCAGTTCCGCGTAGCGTGGGCGCAAGTCCCAGCCATCTATCGCGCGGGCCATTCTTGCCGCCGCTTCGCCCGTGGTGGCGGGCGCGACGCGCGCCGAGTCCGCGTACAGTTTGCCGAAGGGCGACCGTGCGAACTCCGGGTGCTGGCTCGGTGGCCCTGCCACTTCCCACTCATACGAGCGCGGTTGGGTGGGGATGCCGGGGTCGCCCGCTTCCATTGCCGCCATCAGGTCGCGGTTCCACTGTTGTCCGAGCGGCCAGAGGTACGGAACCGTATGCCCGATCACGAGCGCGCGGGCGCGTTCGGGGTAGTCCAGCCCGAACTGGCAGGCGATCATGCCGCCCAACGACGCCCCGCCGATTACCGCTTGCGCGATGCCCAAGGCGTCCATCAGCCCGCGCACATCCGCCGCGAAGCCCGCGACCGTCCAATCCCCCGCCGGGGAGGCCGAGCGTCTCGTGCCGCGTCGGTCAAAAGTGATAACGCGATAGCGTTGTGCGAAGAACGGCACCTGAAATTGCAGCCACGGCAAGAGCGCGTGCGCCTGCAAAATCAGCGGCTGCCCCTCCCCCGCTTCCTCGTAGTACAGTTCCGTGCTGTTCACCGTTACGCGTGGCATCCACACCCTCCGTTCACGTATCGCGTATTCGTTGCGCGGAGGGGCACCAACGCGAGTCTTTGCATTTCGTTGATATTCATTGCCCTTCCCGTCGCGCACATGGTACTCTGCGCCGCATGGATGGGGAAAGATGGCGCGCGCCATCACGGGACAGACAGAGGGGGAGGGACATGGCAAACCCGCGCATTGCCAAGCTCGCGGACGTGATCATTGAGTATTCGCTGGCGATCAAGGAAGGTGACTTTTTTCAGATCACCAGCCCGGCGATTGCCGAACCCCTCGTGGAGGCGTTGTACGTGCGCGCCCTTCAGCGCGGGGCGTTTCCCTTTCCCGATATTCAGTTGCCGCATCTCGCGGAAATGTTTCTCAAGCACGCCTCGGATGCGCAGCTTGATTGGGTGCCACCCACCGCGTCGCTGCTCATGGAGCGGGTAGATGCGCGCTTCGCCATTCTCGCGGACACGAACACGAAATCGCTGACGAACGTGGACCCCACGCGGCAGATGCGCCGCCAGCGCGCCACGGGCGACCTGGCGAAAATGATGATGGACCGCGCCGCCGCCGGAACGCTGCGCTGGGGCCTCACGCTGTACCCCACGGAAGCGTACGCTCAGGATGCGGACATGTCGCTGGCGGAGTACGAAGACTTCGTGTACGACGGGTGCCTATTGAACGAGCCGGACCCCGTCGCGGCGTGGCAGCAGCAGGGAGCGGTGCAGCAACGGCTGATTGACTGGCTCAAAGGCAAGGAGACCGTGCGCGTCACGGGGCCGGACACCGACCTCACGCTCTCGATCAAAGGCCGCGTGTTCATCAATGCCGACGGCAAGCGCAACTTCCCCGATGGCGAGGTGTTCACCGGCCCCGTGGAATCGAGCGCCAACGGCACCGTGCGCTTCACCTACCCCGCGAACCTCAACGGGCGCGAGATCACCGACATTCGCCTGACCTTCCGTGAGGGCGCCGTGGTCGAAGCACACGCCGCGCAGGGGCAGGAGTTCCTTGACCGGCTCCTCGATACCGACGCCGGTGCGCGCCGCCTCGGCGAGTTCGCCTTTGGCACGAACTTTGGCATCACGCGCTTCACGAAAAACATCCTCTTTGACGAAAAGATTGGCGGCACGATCCACATGGCCCTGGGCCGCAGCTATCCCGATACCGGCGGGCGCAACGAGTCTGCGATCCACACGGACATCGTCTGCGATCTCCGGCAGGGCGGCGAGATCACCGTGGATGGGCAGCTCTTTGCCAAAGATGGGAAGTACGTCGTGTGAGGGTATAGGAACCCCATCCCCGTGCCGCCCTGAGTCCCCTCCCCTCTCCCGTGCGCCAGCTAAAGGGGACGGGTGCCCTCAGGGCGGCACGGGGATGGGGTGTATTGATTACCAACTATTACGGACGGAGTGAGCGACATGCGAAGCGACATCATCAAAAAGGGTGTGGAGCAGGCGGCGGCGCGGGCGATGTGGCGCGCGACGGGGCTGACGGACGAAGACTTCAACAAGCCCTTCATCGGCGTGGCAAATACCTGGACGGATGCGATGCCCTGCAACATGCACCTGCGCGAACTCGCGGCATGGGTGAAGGACGGTATCCGGGCGGCGGGCGGTGTGCCGATGGAGTTCAACTGCGTCGCCGTCAATGACGCCATCGGCTGCGGCACGCAAGCGATGAAGGCCTCGCTCGTCAGCCGTGAGGTGATCGCGGACAGCATCGAACTTGCCGCCGAGGGCTACCAGTTCGATGCCATCGTCGCCATCGTCGCCTGCGATAAAACGATCTCCGGCGGCGCCATCGGCGTGTTGCGCACGGGGCTACCGGGGATGGTGCTCTACGGCGGTTCGGTCGCGCCGGGCAACTACAAGGGGCGTGACCTGACGATCGTGGAAGTCTTCGAGGCGGTGGGGCAGTACGCGGCGGGCACGATTGACGCCAAGGAGTTGTACGAGATCGAGTGCCACGCCATTCCCGGCGCGGGCGCATGCGGTGGGCAGTACACCGCGAATACGATGAGCCTCGCCCTGGAAACGCTCGGCCTCTCGCCGATGGGCTACAACAGCATCCCCGCGATGGTGCCGGAAAAAGAGGCCGCCTGCCACGCGGCGGGAGCACAACTGATGCAGGTGCTGCGAGACAACCGCGCCCCGAAAGACTTTCTCACGCGCGAGAGTTTTCTCAACGCCATCGCCGTGGTCTCCGCCACGGGCGGCAGCACGAACGCCGTGCTGCACTTCAACGCGATGGCACAGGAACTCGATATCCCGCTCGACATCAGCGACTTCGACACGGTGAGCAGCCGCACGCCCGTGATCGCGAACCTCAAACCGGGCGGCAAGTACGTCGCCTACGATCTCTACCACGCCGGTGGCGGACCGCTCGTCATCAAGCGGCTGATTGACGCCGGCCTCGTGGATGGCGCCGCCCGCACCGCATACGGCACGAGCCTCGCGGAAGCGGTCGCCGACGTACAGGAGACGGCGGGACAGGATGTGGTCACGTCGCCCGCGCAATCGCTCAAGCCGCACGGTGGCCTCGTGATCCTCGGTGGCTCGCTCGCACCGGAAAACGCGGTCCTCAAGCTCGCGGGCACCGAACTGCTGCACTTCCGTGGCCCCGCCCGCGTGTTCGACTCCGAAGAGGCGGCGATGCGCGCGGTGATGGACAGGCAGGTGCAAAAAGGCGACGTGGTCGTGATCCGCTACGAGGGGCCAAAGGGTGGGCCGGGGATGCGGGAAATGCTTTCCGTCACCGCTGCCATCGTCGGTGAAGGCCTAGGGCAGGACGTGGCGATGGTCACGGACGGGCGCTTTTCCGGTGGCTCGCGCGGACTGATGATCGGGCACGTCGCCCCCGAAGCACAGGTCGGTGGCCCGATCGCCCTGATCGAGAGCGGCGATACGATCACGATTGACGTAGAGGGGCGCACCCTCACGCTCGATGTGCCGGACGATGTGCTGGCGGAGCGCCGCACACGCTGGCAGCCGCCCGCACTGAAGTACCGGCGCGGCGTCTTTGCCCGCTACGCCGCGCTCGTCGGCAGCGCGAAAGACGGCGCAGTGTTGCGCACCCCTGAATAGGTGCGCCGGCTAAATGCCCTAACCCCCGGCCCCTTCCCTTCGAGGGAAGGGGAGGGTGCTACGGGAAGATCGCGGCGTATGGGGAACATCGAAGCATTGCAGTGAGTCACCCCTTCCCTTCGCCCGAAGGGGCCGGGAGTTAGGAATCCTCCCCGGAACGCATCTACCGGTATGGATGGGAAACGATACGGGCCGCGATACGGCGATACGGAGGGTGAATGCCAATGCGACATGCCTGGGGATGGATGCGCGTCTTTACCTGCCTTGTGGCAATTGCCGCTTGCTGCGTGCTGCCTGCCACCTACTCATCACGCGCGGCAAGCGGCTTCGGCGCGCCCGCGTTCACGCTGCAATGGGAGCAGGGCGAGGGCGTAATCCAGAACTTCTGGGGGCCACTGACCAACGCTTCCGCGCCGCTCTACGAGGAGTACGCACAGTCGCCGCCTACGGGCCAGCGCCTCGTGCAGTACTTCGACAAGGGCCGCATGGAATTGAACTACCCCGGTGGCCCGGTCACCAATGGCCTGCTGACGCAAGAACTGATCACGGGCCGCGTGCAGATGGGCGACGCGCAGTTCGTACAGCGGGAACCGGCGCGCATTGCGGCGGCGGGCGACCCCGATAACGCCTTTCCCACCTACGCCGACCTCCGCGCCTTTGCCGGCACGCCCACGACGGCGCCCAAGATCGCCGACACCCTCGTGGGGCCGGGCGGCATCTATTCCGCCTTTCCCGCCGCCGCCGCCGATTTCAACGCCCAATTCGTCAGCTACGACGCGCCCACGGGCCACTACATCCCCTACGCCTTTGCGGACTTCCGCAACCGCTTCGGGCTGCAAACGGTCGGCTACGCGATCACGGAGCCGTTCTGGGCGACGATCAGGGTGGATACACTCTCGAAACCCGTGCTCATCCAGGCCTTTCAGCGGCGCGTCCTGACATACACCCCCTCGAACACGCGCGCGTTTCAGGTGGAGTTCGGCAACATCGGACAGCATTACTACCGCTACCGCCATGCCCCCGGTTCGTCTGATAGCCCGCCGCCGCTCCTGCCTCAGCCCGTGCCGCCGATCTACGAACCCATCGGCCTGTAGCATAGACGCGGCCGGCGACGCGAGTGCCGGAACATTATGTCGCTCTGGTCGCGTTTTGGTAGCAATGGCGCGTTGCGTGTGTCGAAGCCACCTCACCTTCGCGCCGCAACCGGGCTGATACCATCCAATGCGGGGTCGAGGACGAGCGTCTCGTTCTCGGGGTCGTAGGTGAACAACTCCGCGTATCGTCCCCAGTCAATTGCCCGTTCCAACTGCTCCGGCCCCTCCTCGCGCCCGAAGTGCCGCGCCATCACGTCGTCAAAGAAGCCGCGCCGTATTCGTCCGTCTCCCTGCTGTTCGAGAAGATTGTGGATGTAGCGGATCACGGGCACCGCGCACGCCTGGGTGCGAAAGATTTGTTTGCTGGTGAGGATGTCCGCCTTGGCATAGGTTTCGCCAAGCGGCGTGAGGGTGATGTCGCCGCCTGCAACGGTAGCGAAGCCCAATTGCTGCGCCGCGTCGGTCAGTGGCAACAGATCGTCTACGTCGAGTAGCAAGGTTTCACTGAGCCGGAACAGGTCCGCCCGATCATTCTGTGCGTCCACGATCTCCAGCAGCCCGCCCAACATGCCGATAGAGGCGTGCGGCAACGGCGTGAGCTTTTCGCGCTGCTTCGCGTCATTCGTCACCGTGGGCACGACTGGCTCGTCGGGGCGCGTCATCAAAGTGTAGATGCGGTCCACGAGTGCGGTGAAGGCGGGGGCCTTGCGGTCGCGGGGGCGCGGCAGATTTACGGGCAACTCAATGCGGATGTGGCCGGGGTTCGCCCCCAGCACGATCACCCGGTCGGCGAGCAGCACCGCCTCCTCAATGTTATGCGTGACGATCAGGATCGCCTCGGTTTCCAGCTTCTGTTCGGTCCACAAGTCAAGCAGTTCCCCACGCAGGTTCTCGGCGGTCAGCACATCCAGCGCGGAGAATGGCTCATCCATGAACAGGGCACGGGGTCGCACCGCAAAGGCGCGCGCAAAGCCGACGCGCTGCCGCATGCCGCCCGACAACTCCTTCGGGTACGCTTCCTCGAACCCGTCCAGCCCCACCATGTCAATCGCCGCGTTCGCCTGTGCCGCCCGCTCCCGCGCGGCGACTCCTTGCGCCTTGAGGCCAAGCTCGACATTCTCCTGCACTGTCAGCCACGGCAGCAGCGCGAAGCTCTGAAAGACCATTGCCACGTCGGGGTTCGGCCCGCTCACCGGCCGCCCGTTCGCCATGACCGTGCCACCGGTCGGGGCGATCAGCCCCGCGAGGATGCGCAGCAGGGTAGACTTGCCGGAACCGGAACGCCCCAGCAGCGCGAGGATCTCACCCCGGTTGAGCGTCACGCTCACGTCATCCAGTACATGCAAGGCCCCACCTTCGGGTAGCGGAAAAGACTTCGAGACGTGGTCCGCAGTGAGAATCGGCGCCGTTGTTGCCGCCGCCTTCGGTGGGATCATCGTTGCCATCGGAGTGCTCCTTTCGCGGTTCGCCGGTGGTTGCCCCGCCGGTCTAGCCGATCTTGTACTTCGCTTCCGCCAGGTTGTAGAGCCGCCGCCAGACGAGGCGGTTCAACCCGACCACGTACAGCACCATAACGCTGATACCGAGCACGATGCGGGGCCAGTCGCCCACCGTCGTCGCGTCGGCGATGTACGCACCCAACCCCGTCGCATGGAGTGTTTTGTCACCCCACGAGACAATCTCTGCGACGATGGACGCATTCCACGCCCCCCCAGATGCCGTGACCGCCCCCGTCACCCAGGCGGGGAAGATGCCGGGCAGGATCAGGCTGCGCCACAACTTCCACCCCCGGATGCCGAAGTTTTCCGCCGCCTCCTTGAGGTCATTGGGGATTGCCATTGCCCCCGCGATGGAGTTGAACAGGATGTACCATTGCGCCCCCAGCGCCATAAGCAGGGGCGCGCCATAGTTCAGGCTGATGTGCGTGCGGATAAAGAAGATCGTCACGAAGGGAAAGATGAAGTTTGCCGGGAACGAAGCAAGGATCTGCACAATCGGTTGGGCGATGCGCGAGATGCGCGGGTTGAAGCCGATCCAGACCCCGATCGGCGTCCAGACCAGCGCCGCGAACACGATCAGGGCGAGCACGCGCAGAAAGGTGAGCAACCCCAGGCCGAGGGCTAACCCTGCCTCGCCCACGCCGACATCGCGCACGACAAAGAAGCCGAGACGGATGAGCACCCCCACCACGATGAGCAGCAACGCCGCGTTGTAGATGCCCTCTGCAACCCGTGACCGACGGGGATCGGCGGGGTGGGACGGGTGTGGGCGACCGAGCGGGCGCAGCAGACGATCCACCCCTTCCGCCACCGGCGACAGCACCCGGCCCACGAGGCCGATCACCCGCGCCTGCCGCAGCACATTCAGCACCCCGGACTGCACCCGCTCCCCCGATTCCGACTCTTCGTTCTTGAACTTCTCCGCCCACGCCACGAGCGGCCGCCAGAACAGGCGGTCCACCGCGACGATCATCACGATCATCGTCACCAGGGCGAGAAAGAGGTGGCGAAAGTCCTGCGCGTCCACCGCAGCGCCGAGGTACGAGCCGATACCGGGAAGGGTGTACTTCTTGTTCAGCACACTGATCGCTTCCGACGCTACCAGAAAGAACCAGCCGCCGCCAAAGCTCATCATGCCGTTCCAGACGAGGCCGATCATGCCGTTCGGTAAGTCCATCGTCGTGAACCGCTGCCACGCCGAGAGGCGATAGAGCGCCGCCATCTCCCCCTGGTCGCGCGGCTGGGTGATGAGCGAGTGGTAATACGAAAAGGTCATGTTCCACGCCTGGCTCGTGAAGATGGCGAAGATCGAGGCGCACTCGAGACCGAGCAGGCTTCCGGGAAAGAGCGCGATAAACCCCGTGACCGTGATCGAAAGAAAGCCGAGGATCGGTACGGACTGCAACACATCGAGCAGGGGCACGAGTACGCGCTCCGCCCGACGGCTGCGGGCGGCGACCGAGCCATAGACCAGGGTGAACATGGTGGACGCGCCCAGGGCAAGAAACATGCGCAACAGCGAGCGCGCCGCGTAGTAGGGCAGGTTGCGGGCATCCAGGCTGACCGTGGGTGGGTTTGCCTCACTGAAGGGCGCGGTGACGCCAGCGGAAAGGCGGGCGAGCACGTACAGTAGCGCAAGCACACCGAGGATCACGGCGGGGTCTGCGAGCGTGCCGATGCGGCGACGAAAGATGTCTGGGGTGGGAAACGCGCGCGTGGTCACCATTATGACACCCCACTATTCACGTTGCCCCGCCTGGTGACGATGCGGCGTCGCAACCATCGGGAACCTGGCGTCTCGATCTCGCTGCGCCATTGGAGGTCGCGCAGGGCGGAAAGGCGCATGGGGTCCGCGAAAAGCGATTCGAGCACCGGCACCTCTTGTGAAGGACTGACGAGCACAAACTCCATCGTCACGTCGCCGGCATCGGTGGCGTGCAGATGCACGGACAGGCGGTCAATCGCATAGTCCGTCAGCGTGGAACTGATGATGTCCTGCACCTCGGTCACTGCCGGGGTGTCCACCGCTACCGTGAGCCAGTAGCGAAAGCGCGGCGCGTCGCGCAGGGCGCGGCGGTCTACCATACCCGCGAGGGGGCGAAAAAGGAGTTGCACGGCCAGCAGGCCGAGCGTGGCGATCAGGGCAATGTCGTAACTACCGATCCCGGCGGCCATCCCCACCGCCGCCGCCGCCCATACCGTTGCGGCGGTGTTCAGCCCCAGCACGACGCCTGCGCCGAGAAAGCCGATTCCCGAGACGATTTGCGCCGCGACGCGGGACTTGTCGGTGCTTGTACCAAAGGCGGTAGCGGACAGGTAGGTGAAAATGGTCGAGCCAACGCACACGAGCAGATTCGTGCGCAGGCCCGCCTGCCGCCCGCGCCACTGACGCTCGATGCCGATCGCGGTGCCACAGAGCAACGCGACGATGAGGCTGACGATGAAGGGCACACTGGCGCTGCTCCAGAAATGCATAGTCATTCGGTTCCCCCTTTCAAACAGGCGCGCCGCTCACACGGGCACGCCGAACCTGCCCGCCCCGTGCCCGACGAAAGGCACGGCACACGATTCCCAGCTACGACGGAGAATGGCATAGCCGGGTTCACACACGATGTATGGTGTTGCGTCGTGAGAATGCGTCTCCTTTCCCATCGTGCATTACGCGATGCGACGGGAACGGAGCGAGGGAACGAAAACCCCTCCAACGGGCGGAGGGGAGGCACGCGAAGCAATCGGCTCAGAGCCGCACGCGGTTTACCACCCGCCGCCTACCCGGCGCACGTTTCGACCGTCGGTACTACCCATGCCGCCATGACTCCTACGAGCGTATACGCCTCCCATAGATGACGTGAGGCGCGGGCCAGTCTGGCCCGAAACGAATGTACCCCCCCCTCCCCCATGATGTCAACAATTCCGGGCAGCATTTCGGCCCCGATGAGACATTTGTCCTAGCTGCTCCTTAGGGGTGATATTTCCCCTCGCCGCACCCGCAAGGAGAAGGGAATCGGGGAGCAACTCAACGAGTACTCCGACTACTACACCCGGCTCGCGGCGATGGAAATGGAAGCGAAAGGCTACTGGTCAACATACAAACACTGAATGCGAAAGGGACAAGAGATTCGGGGAGTTCTGATATACTTAACGGTTTGTCACCTTGCAGGGTGATCAGCACATCCCCAAAAGGGGAATCGTCTCCGTTATTACGCCCGCGTCACCCGCCTCCCGCGACCTGTCGCAGGAGACGTTGCAGGAGAAAGATGACTAGCAGGGCCACCGTTGGCGAGAAATCTATGACGCCTGTGGTGGGCATCATGCGACGGATCGGCGTGAGGATCGGGTTTGTGACTTTGAACACAAAGGCGCCAAGCAACGTCTTCCCTGTGGGATCGAACCACGAGAGGATGACGCGCGCAAAGATCACGATTTGCGCCGCGACGAGCACATATGAAAGCACCGCGAACACAAGCACCATAACTGCACCGCCTTGCCAACGCAGAGGTGAAGAGATCGCGGGCATCCGCGTTGCCTGTAGTTTAGACCCGTGGGGATACGGGATGCATAAAAATCGCGGGTTCGTGCATATGGATTCCATCTGAACGTTGCTGCCTCACCGCCTGTGACATCAAGAATCGCAGAAGTATAGCGGGGCTTCGTCGCGTCACCGACCTCGCCCAACACGGCCTTGCATTGCCTGCGTACGGGCTGCTCGTATTCACGACTGGATGCCCGCGTTCTCCACTAGGACCGTTACCCCGGTTGCGCACTCATATCGCATACTCATTGATCCGGGGCTGAACCCCAAGCCATGCCAGGCCCGCGATGAAAAATGCGGCCACGACCGCCAGGAGATTACGCGGTCCGAGGTCTTGAAACCCCTGGGTGATGGCGGTGTCGAACGCCTGTTTGTTGATAGCGAAGGTGTGCGCAATCGCCATATCAACATTCTCATACGCTCCCCCTGCTTGATTCGCCATCGGTCCGAGACACAATGCGACCGCTGCCGCACCTTGATTACCGGCCGCAAGCGCCCGTAACTGGGAATCAACTGCCTGATATTGCCCTTCGCTGCGGAGAATAGACATCGCGGCCTGCTTTTCCCCCATAAAGGTGATGTTGTTTAACTCGTCTGCGAGATAGCCGTGAAACGCGACCGCACCATGCATGGCAGAAACAACTCCCTGCGAGGTATCCGTAACATCTCCGACCGCGCGATCGGTCGCGGTGATGAGTTCGTTGGTGATCGGTTGATCGATAATCTTTTTCGTGTTGTCTGCATAGGCGTTGTCGTAGTCGGTCGCGCCCCCCCGATCAAGAAGGGAGAGAACTTCGTTTCCACGCGCATCGGCTGCGGCGGCGCGCATTCTTGCGAGGACGCCCAGCGAGTCAAAGGCATCCGGCTTGGCGACCTTCAAGTCGTACGTTTCTGCGGCAAACGTTCGCCCAATCGCCAACAGCAAGATAATCAGGATAACGGTTGCGCCGAGCAGGGCAGGGTTCACGAGCCGCCGCATTTTCCGGGCGAGAAAGATTTGGGTTGCAACAAGCGCAAGAAGCAACGCACCACCGGCGGAGAACACGAGGATCTCCTGGCGGGCCACGTTGTGCTGGTACTCACGATATGCGTCATCGAGATGCTTGCTGTTCACTGCGTCAACCGTGTCGGCTGCGGGAAGGAGCGTCCCGTGTAAGAGCGACGATGCCTGTCTGAACGTCGTGATCGCCTGGCTGCTTGTCGGGTCTTGTTGGTGCAACAGTTGCGACTGTGCAACGAGCTGTTGATAGACACCGAATTGCTCCGTGAGCGTGCGGATCGGGGTACGCTCTTCGTCACCGTAGGTGATGTTTTCGGCAGCAGCAATGATCTGAGTATTCACATCTTGCCGTCGTGCCTCATACACGGTTCGCTCTGCGGGCACACCATTGGCGCCACCAAGCAGATCGCCCGCCGCGCTCGCATTCATGGTGGCGAGATCGAGGCGAATGGTTTGCGCGGCGAGAATGCTGGGGACTGCGTCCTGCCCGATGGTCTTGACCGCGCGAGACAACTGGTTGTACGTTGCGATCGTGGCAATACAGGTGGCGAGTGTGACGACCCAGATCAACACGAGGAAACCTTGCAGTCTGCGCGGTGTTGACCAGCGTGTGACATCCCAGGAACGCACGGCCGGCGCCGGTGTCCGCACCACCACCGGCGGTAGAAACCCATGTACTGTGTGTGATGGCCCACTGGGGCGCGAGGAGGGTATCAGTGTCATCGCAGCGTCTCCAGTCGTTATGTAGCGCGATAAGAAGGGATTCTCGCCGTTTTTCTCCCCAATAACCCGGCAAGGCATGGTGCGAAGAGCATCATCGTGTGCATCCGCACGCTCTCAACCGGATTTCCTCGCGCTCGGTGATCGGAACAATATCCACGCGCGATGAAAAGGGCACATGGCATGCCCTGGATGACACCCTCAAGCGCGGCGGCACGCACAAAACGGCGGATGCCCGTCCGGTCCTGGTCAGCGATCACACCGAGATGCATTGACTGCGCACGCAAATGCGCCGCAATGGTATCTGCCGGATTCCCGGTCATGCTGAACTTCACCGCGATATGCACGTCCGTATCTTCTGTCACACTCTCTGCGGCGATTGCTTTGAGATACATACGCGTGCGTGCGGCCCGAATCTGGTTGGCTTCACGCAACTCGTCATCTAGCAGAAAGGAATAGTCCTCTTCGGGAGGGCAACAACTCCGAACAGAGGCGAAACGGGCATCGGGAATGACGTTCAGGAGTTCGAGCGGCACCGCGAAGGTCTCCGCGAGACCGCCGGCCATCTGTCCGGCCAGCAAGTCCCGGTCTGAGCCATCGAGGATCACGGTGACTGCCTCGATCGCCATCGGCAGGCCCGCGTGTACGTCGCGCCGAGTATTGACAAAGAGTATCGGCAAACGTGCATGGGTGAGGATCGCACGGTCCACATGTCCGAGTGGCACCGCCGCATCACCCGTATGCCCGTGAGTGGTCAGCACCATGAGCGCACGATCCATCGCGCCGGTAGCATTGAGGATTTCTGAAGAGGGCGTACCCTGTCGTATCAATATCCGCGCATCAACGCCCGTATTCTTGGTGGCCTTTGCAATCGTACCCAGTTGTGTTTGCACGAACGAGCATGGTTCTTTGTCGCCCCGCAGCGGTAGCGCGGTGCGGGCAATACCTGCCGGATCGGCAACATGGAGAAGCACGAGCCGGCTATTCCAGCGGCGCGCGAGCGTCGTTGCGAGTCGTATCACGGTTGCCGCGCGATGTGAACCATCGAGTGGAACAATGATGGTACTGAACATCTGAATCATTCCTCAGCCGCATGCGTCAGCGTCGGTCACCCGGATAACGTCTTCGTTGACTGCAAGCGATAGGGAGAGATGAACGAGGGAGTGCTCGTTCATCTCCTGCCGCCGCGCCACTGGCAAGCAATTGCGGCGACATCAGCAATCGGGCCAGCCGCAGGGGGCAACCACAGGATCAGGGGGCGCACCCAAGACGTGTGGCGATATGCGCGTCCTGAAGCGCCGCAGCATTGGGATCGGCGGGACCGCACCCATCGGAAGAGCTGTCAACCTCCGGCTGATCGCTCTGCCCCGGTTGATCCAGGGTGCGCTCAGGAAAACCACTCGGCAGCGTAAACGCATCCGCGACGAGGACACCGGCACTGCCATGGGAACGAACCTGGCTCGTCAATGCCCACCCCTCCACGGGAAGGAGTACGAGCAAACCGATGACGACGACGATCACGATCCCGGTGCGTCCGTTTCGCAACAACTGCACGAATTTATCCTTTTCTCGCGATGGTAGCAGCGGGAGCGATGCGACGATCACCCCACGCGCATGATGGTGTAGTCTGTATCCCCACCGGGAACATGCACTGCCACCGTTTCTCCCTGCTTCTTTCCGAGTAATGCCGCACCAACGGGCGACAGATTGCTGATCTTACCGACCCGTGCATTGGCCTCTGCGGAGTCCACGATGCACCATGTTTGTTCGTCGCCAGTTGGGTCACGCACCACAACCTGCGACCCAAGATGAACGGCCGCGCGCCCTCTCCCGCTGCGCCGGCCAGAGATAATCACCGCACGGCGCAACACCGACGCGATTTCGTGGATGCGGCGATCAATGTATGCGAGATCACTTGCGGCGGCGCCAGGCGTTGCGTCATCGTCACCGTCACTACCCGCCTGCGCTTCGATCACCTGTGCCATCGTACTGGGACGCCGTACCGCCTCGAGTTCGTGGAGTTCATCTTCGAGCGCGAGTTTGCCCTCCAGGGTCAACTGAACCGTTGCGTTATGCATCTTCTATCTCCTGCAACCGTGTGCGTCAACGCGATGAGCCGTGGTAGCTCGGTCATCGCGCGGCACAGGTCACGAACGATCGCATTAGGAGTGTCGAAAAGAATGGGTCCTTGCGAGAGCGGTAGTCTGACAGCGGCAAGAAGGGAATACCGCCGCCAGACCACCCCCATTACTTCTTGTCCTTCTTGCTGTCCTTTTTGTCCTTGTCCTTCTTATCCTTGTCCTTGTCGGCCATCATGTTCACCTCCTTTGCGTTTTTCACGGATCGCGGTCTAATCCTTACCGGAGAGCGCCAACGCGCGCTCAACCGCGATGTACCGGTAGGAGATGGCAAGCAATCAGCGCATCATGCCGGGTAGACAGGCGATTGGTGATCCCCGGAGATTGGCGCGGCATCATTCCGGTCGGCGTCAGACATGACGCTCGCAGGAGCGCCGATACGTGTAGGTATCGTCCGGTTGTCATCCGTCGCAACGCGGACGCCGCAGGTCGTGTGACGCGCAACGGTGCCGATGGCGCCGCAGCATCGCAGGAGCGAGCCGAACACGCCCCCCCAACCTGGGGCGATGATGAGGTCGGGGTGACAATGCCGTGCCGCCGCCACAATCGCACTCGCCTCATCGCGCCCCTGCACTCGCAGCGCCCCGAGTTCCACATCGTCCGAGAGCATCCGCGCTACATGGGCGCACGCGCGCTTCAGGGCGCGCTCGGCGCCACACGTCTGGTGCCACACCATGCCAGGGATCACGTCCACCGCGTAGTAGTCTGGAACCACTACCGCTGCCATCACCGTGACTGTGTCGCCTGGATGCGCAAGTTGGCATACCTCATCGAGCGCGAAAAAGGTACGCTTACCATAGATGCACGGGACGAGAAAGTGCATGACGATCCATCCTCCGCCGCCAACAGTTGTTGAAGCGTGCGGCTCACTGTCATAATCAGCGCAATGCGCGAATCCATCAGGGCAAGTCTCGTGAGCGCCACGCAACGTGCCGTACGCAGTAGTATGCGCCCTGCGCCGTTAGGGACGTGCAAAAAGTGAGTGCGGCAGTATAAGAGTTTCGTCAAGGACTTTCCAGGGAGGCGTCGCTCAGTCGTCGGCGATAAAGCGGTAGCCAACCCCCGGCTCGGTAAGCACGATGTGTGGGCGCGCCGGGTCCGCCTCCAATTTGCGCCGCAACTGGTTGATGTATACCCGCAGGTACTGTGATTCTTCCGCAAACCGTGGCCCCCAGACCTCGATCAGCAACGTCCGCTGGGTCAGCACTTTGCCTGCATCCTGGGCGAGTTCGGCGAGCAGGTGCCATTCCGTGGGCGTGAGATGGACGGCTTCACCGCCTCGCGTTACCGTGCGACGTACGAGGTCAATGACAATCTCGCCATTCGCGGCCGTAATCGTTGGCGTGAACGCGGCTTGTGAGCGGTAACGGAGGGCGACGCGGAGCCGTGCGAGCAGTTCGTCTACCCCAAAGGGCTTTGTGAGATAGTCATTCGCCCCCAGATCGAGCGCCTCCACTTTGTCGCGTTCTGCCCCGCGCGCCGAAACAATAATGATCGGTACCTGCGACCACGCGCGCACCTCGCGCACCACGTCGAAGCCGCTCTTGCCCGGCATCATGAGATCGAGAATTACCGCATCCGGGGGGTGAGTGGCGAGGCGATCAAGCGCTTCCTCGCCGTTCTGTGCCGTTTGCACCTCGTAGCCGTGACCGCGCAAGGTGGCCCGCAAGGCGCGCAGGATTTGCGGCTCATCGTCAACAACGAGCACGCGAATTGGTGTACTTGCATCTGATGACATATCATGCGCATCCGCACTCATGTCGCCACCTCTGCCCGTGCAGCGACCGGATCGTTCGCAGGACGCAGCGGGAGCGGCAGAGCGAAAATGAACGCGCTCCCCTGCCAAACGATGGCAGCCACCGCAACGGTGCCGCTGTGTGCCTCCGCGAATCGCTTACCGATCACAAGGCTGACACCCGTGGCGAGCGCGGCCTGGTTTGCGAAGGGAATCACGCCAGGAGGAGGAAGCGCGACGCAACGGATGAAGTATCCTAGCCATTGATTGCGATTGATCGCCGCGTTACCGTACCGCACGCTGCCGCCTAATCGCATCAGTAGCTCCCTTGCTCCATCACACGATGATAGCGCAGGGGGAATCAGGGAGACGTAAAAATGCGAAGAGCAACTGTTCGGGTAAAATAAGGAGCGGGGTGGAGCCTCCCGTGTCAAGCTGCTGCATGAATGCATGGTTAGTGGGCTGCCCCCCTCTTCGCGACCGCCTTTGCCACGAAAAGCCACACCGCGACATTGCTCGTGGGCCTTGCGGCCGCAGTCGGCGCGGAAATCAGCATGGCCTTTGCCGAGGCGCTCTCGGATACCGGAGAGCTAACGGGGCGCGGCAATCCGATCACGCGGGGCGCGATCACGGGCGGCATGACGTTTGTCGGTGGGGCAGGGCACGCGCTGCCTTTCCTGATTCCGAACATCCATGTGGCGTTGATCGCCGCGTATATCGTGGTCGGTATCGAACTCATCGTCATCTCGATAATTCGCACGCGCTTCTTCCATGCCCGCTTCATTCTCTCGGCGATCCAGGTGATTGTAGGCGGTGCGCTCGTGTTTGCGGCGGGCGTGCTGATCGGGAGTGCGTGAGCGAACCGCATCGTAGCGGGCCACGCCCCCGCGCGTATTGCTCGCTCTCTCCTATCTCCCTTGCGGCGTAACCCATTATGCGTACGACAACGGCAGAGATTATGAGGCATCCGATCGGTATGTGTTCCACTGGGTGCCTCTTGCAAGACGCAAGAACGGGGCAAAGACGCGCGTCCTCGCCCCGCTGTTGGTAGGAAACGCGCGTTACTTCGCCGAGTGCTCGTGTGCGGTCGTGGTGTGCTGATGCGCCTGCTGCGAATGCTCAGCCGCCGCTTGGGCGTGCTTTTTCGCTTCCTCGTGCTCGCCCCGCTTGTGATGGTCCACTGCTTCGAGGTGATGGTGAGTCGCCGCTTCGTGATGGGCTACCGCGTGCATGTGATGCTCTTCCGACGGATGCTGCGGGGCCTTGGTCGTTGACATGTGCCAAATCTCCCTTCCGCGCTTTCGCGCTTGGGGCAAAGTCATTCTCTGCCCCTCTGCCGTTCCCTAAGCAAGATGGTGGCTACCGCGTCGCAGGATCGTCCGCCAGTGTCTCGTGCGTCTCCCACGGGTCATCCGCGCCGGGCGGTTCCTCGCGGCCGATGCGATGCGCTTCCCCCTTAGAGATGCGCAGATACGCCCCTGTCTCGTCCACGCGCGCGATCACGTCTTTCGGCAGGTACCGGTCCCTCACGAACCAGATGCCTTCCTCGACGACGAAGACCGCGCCACCCGGGTCTGCGGCGATGCCAACTTTCTCGCCGTGACGGTCAAAGACCGTCGCGCCCTGTAACAGTGCCGTTCCACCAGGGTCTGTCGCCACCATTTCCCTCCCCAAGCGGCGGTGTACTGTGAACTTCGAGGCCGCCAATGACCGCGCAAAGCGGATAGATACGAATGGCGCCGTTGCCACTGTATGCAACATACATGGCATGATGAAGCGACGAAATAGGTCATCTGTCCCTCACAGGTGCGGCAGCAATCCGGCTTTGCAATGTGCGCGGCATGGCGAGCGGCGAGGCGCGTCCGCAGCTCATCCGCATCGTCAGCCGATTGAACAGTGACGAATACGTGCGTAGCGGGGTCAGTGCCCGTATTTGTGGAGCATCATGGAGCTTGATCTGACACCGGGACAGTCACGGCGGCAGGGCGCGGTGGGCGCGTACTCATCCGTGAGTGCGTCCGGTGGGCCGACGCAATCTCCGCTCCTCTTGCGGAAACGATAAAATAGGCGAGCACGAGTGCGGCGTTGACGAGTGCGAGTACGGTGGACCAGCCGAGCAGCCCCACAAGGGGCAATGGCGCCCGTGGCTCCCCGCGCAACCCGTAAAAAAAGCACGAGGTTCAGGTTCGTGGCAACCGCCACAGCGACGAAGTTTTCAGGCGCCGTGCTGCAACCATCGGGCTTCACATGGAAGGGAATTTGCGTAAGAGATCTGCTGAGAGTAACGGGTATGTTCTCGTCATTATCAGCAATCCTATCGCCCCCCAAAAGCTTTCCACTCCATACGTGACAACTTGATACACGAGAATGTAGGCGAACGCGGACGCGGGCATCACTCCAAAGGGCACAAGGATTCCGACCGCAACAACCTGCCAGACACCAATATTTGCGGGAGTAGATGGCAGCGCACTCGTCAAGCTCAGCGCGACGAGCAATAACGCCATTTGTGGCCAGGAGAGTGGAATTCTTAGTGCCCAAGCGACCGCAATTCCTGTCGCTAAATCGAGCAACCATACCATTATCGTCGTGCCAAGATAGCCAAAGATATCGTGGAGCGACTGCAAGGATCGTAACCCGAAGGTGAACTGACGCAACACTTCCCGCAGGCGATTTGCAAGTGCAATCGGAATCGGCATCCGCAGGAGTGCTGCCCCGATCCAGTGTTCCATTCGGCTGGTCAGTAACAGAATGGTGATGCCCCCAAATCCAAGCAGGCTAAATACAACTGCACCGTGATGCAACCAGACCGGCATTGTCACTTGCGCTATGGAGGCAGCAAAACTCATAATCACAAGTGCAACGATGTCAACAATATGTTCAACAAGCACGGCGGCAAGTGCATAGCTGATGCGTATGCCGGCCACGCGACTCGTCACAAGCGGGCGAATAATCTCGCCTGCCCGTAAAGGAAGGAGATTGTTCGCTAGATAGCTCGACATCGTGGCCCAGAACGCAGTAAGCAGTGAAATTGGCGCTGCAGCCATGACTTGAATGCGCCAGCGCACTCCTCGCGCGAGGTACGAACCACTGAGCGTGAGCGCCGCGAGGCCAATCAACGCGGGCTGTGTCTGTCGTAATGCCGCGCTGATTTCGCCGATATTCACACTGCGGAGCGACACCGCGACGAGCACGCCCGCCACGATCACCGAAATTGCGAACCCGAGTCGGGATTTGCCCATGTGCGTGTGTTCCTCGACAAGCGCGGGTGATGTCACGTCGTTATCGCCCCTCACGCGCCGGTGCCGGTGCGACGCGATGGAGGAGTTCGAAATCGCCCGAGCGTCGGAGAAGTTCCCACTGGCCGTTTGCTTCTAATGCGTCAAGTTCCTGGCCTTCCTGTCCGCTGTCGCGGGAGCGATCACCCAGGAGATAGATGGCAAGGTCAATATTCCGGGGATCGTAGTAGCGATCGCCAGGAAAGTAGTAAAGATAGCGTCGCATCGGTACCCGTGTGGCCGCGACATTTGTTACCGCGAGTGGCGCGTCCGGTGGAATGAACGGCATCAAGCGATTGAGCGCGGCAATGCGTCCCTTGTCCTCACGTTGCAGAAGAAACAACTGCGTGCGGTTTGGCTGCGTATACGCCTGCTGGATGGCGCTCAGAAGGAGCATCAGCAGAACGAATCCGGTCGCGATGCGTCTGTGAGGGGAAGTATGGGCCGCTTTCCGCAGGCGTAGCACGAACCGCAGCAATGGGTGAGTTCCATCCGCAAGTGCGGCAATCGCGAAGATAGCCGCAATGAAGAGCCACGGGATAATGAACGCATTGTACTGATGATAGATGTCGCGTTGATAGCGGAACTCGGGTCCCGCGAAGACATTAACCAGAAATGACGGGAGTGCCGGGAGGAGCTGACGCGGTTGTAACAGTGGCAGAAACGCCAGCGCAAAGAGCAAGCTGAGAACGTACTGCCATCGGTCGGGTGCAAGCACCTGACGTAGCACAAATACAGGATGTGTTACGAGGGTCTTTGCGATAGTACCCACGTCGGGACCAAGCCACGCATAGTTCTGGAGATACGAAAACTGCGCGCCATGTGCAAACGCGGGGACGATCACGAAGACTGCAAGCACCCAATACGTGGCACCAATGGCGAGTGGCAGCCAACTGAGCGCGAATCGTTGTCGTGTTGTCACACCATAGACACCGAGCATGGCGACGACGAGTGCTGCGTCGCTTCGGTTAATAATTGCAAGGATGATGAGCACCCAGAATGCGACCGCGTAACCACGAGTCATGCACCAAAAAGCAAACAGAAAAAACGTGGTCGCAAAAAGGCGTGGCGACACCTCATAGAGATTCACACCTTGAAGCGGCAGATACGAAAGGTAAAGCACTGCGACAAGCAATGCAACGAACCGTTGCTGGGGCAATCGGTCGCGGGCGATAACGTAGACCGCGACCGCGCCAAGAGCGGTAACGAACGTTTGTAAAAACAAAAGCGTCACTGTTGCCGGATGAAGAGCATAAAAAGGCAGGAGCACGAAGTTAAAGAGCAAGAGGTCCCAGCCAAAGGCGAGATGCGTGTACGAGTAGGTGGACTGCTCCATGATATGACCGTGCAATGTGTTCCAAATCGGTTGCTCGTAGACAACCGGGTCATAGCCAAAACGTAGCGTTTCCATCTCCCATTTTGAGGCGGAAAAGATGATCGCAAAATATAAAAGGATTGCACTACCAAGGAGCAGCAGGAATGCACGTTCTCGTACGTCTACCGCCTGATGACTGGGTGGAAACGCCGTAGCAGATGGAACTTTATTTGCGCGATACTCTGTGCCTGCCAAATAGAGTACTCCATGGTGTCATTACCTTTGCCGCACATGAGCAGAGCGATTCAAAGTACGACCAGTCTGTTCTATGCAACGAATCATCGCAATGAATCAAATGTCTCAATTTTTCACTACTTACGCAGATAAGGTGGAAGCAAGTCAAGGATGAGCGAGATGCGCCCGGATGGCGCTCATCCCATTCAGCGTGCGGTCACGTCGCCTCTACCATAGTACGTAAACAAGGGAATCACAAGCAAGAGTGTGCCCACCAGGGGCGCCACCCGGTATACAACCCAAAGCGCGGTAGCGCGGTGACGGACGAGGAGCAGTTGCGCCCCGGGATCGTGCGGATCGTCGGGCGTCGGCGTCGGTAGGTGAGACGCGAGGGGCGGGTGCGGCGGCGATCCCGTTTCTCGAAACGCACGGAATGCGACGATGACCGCAATGAGGGGCACCGCGAGGGCCAGCGCCATGCTTACCGCGAGGCCCACCCGCATCGTCCAGACCACCGCCCGCTCGTTCACTGCCGCCGTGATCGCGGCAAGGGCAACCGTGAGCATAATCGTGAGGGGCACGGCGGCGCACAGGCCGCGAATCGCGTACCAGATGCGCTGAAGGTGATGAACGCGCACGGGAAAGCGTGTCATCATTTCCCCAGCCCCTTCCCACTTGAGGTCGCCGTAGGGGTAGTGCCCGCGCGCTCCCCGGCTGCGGGACAGGTCAGGGTACGCGGCGAGCCATAAATCGGGGCATCATGTATGGCGACCACCAATCGCAGCGTGTGTATACCACCATTGCGCACTGACGGTGGCAATGGCTGAGTGAACCCATGCGCGCCATTGCCGAACTCACCCAGTAGATCGCCACGCTTGATACCCGCAAGTGCCGTTCCAAGTAGTTGATCGTTGTCATACGTCAGCACGGTGACGGGGGTATCAGGTTGCCCCGCGTCCCAGGCCCAACCGGAGATTTGTGTGCAATTGGCCGCGTCGAGGTGTCCCCAGTCCGCCACAGGCGCACGCGCGACGAGCAGCGCGAGGGGCAGCATCAGGGCCGCGAGCGCAAGCCCCTCGGCGACGCGGCGGCGCGTGAAGCGCCCATGTCCTGCCACTGACAACGCGGGTGACCAATGAAGCCGGTGGGGCTGCGTGATCCATTGCCGCGCGGGGGTTTCGATCAGCGCCCAGACGAGGTGCGCGGCAAGCAGGGTAACCGCCCAGTACATGGCGTACCGGAGTGGCGCGGGGAGGTACAGAAACGCCCGCGCGTGATCCGTGAACCCCTTAAGCACCACGGGGTGCAACAGATAGACCGCGAAACTGATCTCGCCGAGCAGCACACACGGTGGCGATGCGAGCGCGCGTGACACCCCTCCCTTCCCAAGCGCCATCACGACGATGAGCGCGGCAAAGGCGAGGCAGGTGCAGCCGATCTCCCGCAACCAGAACGCGCCTGCCGTACCGATCCACGACGCATGCCCGGCCAAGGCGGCCCACCGCGCGCTGTACACCATGCACGCAACCATGAGAACCAGCACACTGACCTCGACAACCGTGCCCGTGCGCCGCGTAAGCACAACGCGACGTGCGAGACGCCCGTACCCCAACGCCGCCGTCATGCCCAGTGTGAATTCAAACACGCGCCCGAGCGGGTTAATGTAAAGCAGGCCCGTTTCGTGCAAGCCACTGCTCGCGGGCAGGTGTGTGACATTGATCAGCGTGACCAGCCCCACGACGAGCAGGAACGCCCCCGGCAATTTCCAGCGCCAGATCCGTTCCCAGTTCCGAATCAGCAGCGGAAACAGCAGGTAGAAGCCCAGTTCGGTGGAAATGCTCCAGGACACGGTGTTGTACGAAAAAAAGGAGGCCTTGAGCGGAATCCAGCTTTGCACCAGCAGGAGGTTGGCGAGGGTAATGCTAATGCCGTGCCCGTCACCCCGGCCGGCGTGCGCCCCCGCGACCAGCAGGAGTAACAGTAATGCGATCACATGCCCCGCCAGACGCGCGCCACCCGTGCCCGCAGGAAGCGGGGGATCGCGGGGGCGGGGAGCGTGGGGTACACATACGCGAGGATGAACCCGGAGAGGATAAAGAAAAATGACACCGCCTGGTCAAGCACGAAGGGACTGCCGAGGTCATCCGGGAACCCGAAGTTGCCCGCCGAATGCTCGATCACGATCAGCGCCGCCGCCACGAAGCGGAGCGCGGTCAGGGCGTCGAGGCGTGGTCGCCGGTACGCACGAGCGATCGGACGTATGTCGTCGTCACTTTCCCGTGCCACCCTTGTCTTTGGCCCCCATTGCGCGATCACACATGCCCCTTGCCCATACGCCACAGCCCACATTTTCCGGCGAACCGCGATACGATGCACTTGGTAATGGCGGGTTGTCAGTGGAACATTCATCCCATTGCCCACGATAGGGGCGACCGCCACTGTGGTGAGGTAATCATGTGTGGGCAAGTACGGGCAACTGAGGCGCGAACGGGGCACTGGTATGAATGAGCAGCACGGGCAGGCACAACGTGGGGAACGGAATCGCACGCGCAGGGCGAGGCACATGCAGACGCTCGTGATCTGTGGCGCGCTCGCGCTCACCCTGGTCGTGATACTCCTGCCCCTCGAGCACTGGCCCGATTTCGCATCCGACGTGATTTCCATGGTCATTCTGATCGGCACGCTCACCTTTGCCCGCGTGCTCGACCGCCGGAGCGGGGCAATCATGGCGCTGCTTGCGGGCGCGATTGCCGCAATCGTGCCGGGCGTGCCCTCGTTTCCCCCGCGCTCGCTATGGGAGGCGGCGCTACGGCTCGGCGCGTTCGCCATGATGACTGCCGTGTATTACCGCGTGATCGTCGCCCTGCGCACCCGCGACGAACGTGTGCAGCGGCAACTGGACGACTTGCGCGCGCTCCATAACGAGGTGCGTGCGCTCCATGCGTTGACCACGGCCACGGCCACCACGCCTACGCACGCGGCGATTTACACGCAGGTCGTTCAGGCCGCCGAGCGCCTGAGCGGCGGCTGGCGAAGTCGTCTGCTGCGCGAGAATGCGCAAACGTATGCATGGCAGATCGTGACGGAGTGGCCCGAAGCAACGGAGGCCCATGGAGACGTCACCATCGTTCCCGACATAGATAACGACCTGAACGCGCCCTACACTGCGCGAGATACCGGGCGGGGGTGGCGGATCACCGTTCCCCTCGTCACTCAGCACGACGGGTCAATGCTGCTGGAAGTAGATTCGTCGCGTGACAGTGGGGATCGTGAGGATCGCGACGAGCGCGCGCAACTCCTCGCCGTGTATGTGCGTGATGTCGGTCTCACGCTCGATCATGTCACCCTGCAAGGGCAGATCGCGCACCTCATGCTCACCGAGGAGCGCGGACGGATCGCGCGCGAACTGCATGATGGGCTGGTGCAATCCCTGGGCGGCATCGCCTATCGGATCGAGTACTACGGCGAAACCCTGCGCGCCGATAACGTGGCGAACGTGCGGCACGCGTTGAACGCCAGCGCCATCGAGGTGCGCAAGGCGTTGCGCGAAGCCCGGCTAATGATTTACGGCTTGCGCAATGCGTCAGGACCGGACGATCTGCGCGCTCGCCTGATGGCGCTCCTCGATGAAGTCGCCGGCGAAACGGGGATGGCAGTCGTCGCGGACCTGCCACCGGAGATGCCACCGCTGTCGCCCCCGCGCGCGGATGCAATCTACAATGTCGCGCGGGAGGCGCTGCAAAACGTGGTAAAGCACTCCGAGGCGGAAAGTGTCTCCGTGGCCTTCCTTGTAGAGCCTGCACAAGTCGAGTTGACCGTGACCGACGACGGTCGCGGGTTCGCGTACCCTACTGAAAACCGCAGTGCGTTTCCCCTGTGCTATGGGCTGACCGGGATGACCGAGCGGGCCGCGCAGCAGGGTGGGCGCGTGATCATTCAGACGCAACCGGAGATGGGCACCTGCGTCACGCTCACGCTCCCGAGAGCTGGCGTACCCCTCACGATACCGGGAGAAGAGGTGCCGGCATGACCATCCGCGTGTTGCTCGCAGACGATCATCAGTTGATGCGGGAAGGCCTCGCTCTTGCCCTGGGAAACTACCCGGACATCACCATTATCGGTGAGGCAGTGAACGGGGAAGACGCGCTCGCCCAGGTCGCGCTGCTGCACCCTGATGTCTTGTTGCTCGATGTGTTCATGCCCGTACTCGACGGCCTTACAGTGGCGCGACGGATGCGGATGCAGCATCCCGATGTGAGCGTGGTCGTGCTCACCATGGACAACGACGAAACGGACCTGCGGCAACTCCGCGACGCGCAGGTCGCGGGCCTCGTAATGAAAGACGCGCATTCAAGCGCGGTGGTACACGCGATTCGCGCGGCACAGCAACATGAGCCGTCACTTCATCCCACCGTGCTCATCCATCCGCCGGTCACCGAGGTGTTGCGTCCCGTTATGGGCGGGATCGGCGCCACGTTCGATCTGTCCGCGCGGGAACGACAAATCCTTTGCCAGCTGGCGCGGGGGTTGAGCAACAAGCAGATCGCCCGTGTCTTCGGCCTTTCGGAGAAAACGGTGCGCAACCACCTGCATCACATCTTTGGCAAGATGGCGGTGGAAGACCGCACCCAGGCCGTGATCCTCGCCCTGCGGTACGAACTATGCAGCGATGCCAGTGCCGACCCGGAGCGAATGGGGGACGAGCCGGGTGGGGCCGATGGCTCTCCCGGTATGCTGTGAGGCAGGTGTCTGCCTCACAAACGAAATCGGCCCTCACGACATCAGCCCTGCAACGGGGCGGTGGGAGTCAGGGTTCGCGCGCGTCATTACCCAGGATGACCAGAATATCGGTGTCTGCCGGGAGATCGGGCGCGACGCCGGGGGAAGACCGGCTGGCATGACGGGTGATCACTGCCGGGTCGAGGCCGAGCAGCTTCGCTACGGCGTTCGCGGTTGTGTCGTCCGCACCAAACACCAGAATCATTGACCGCGCGGTTTGCCCCTTGATCGCCGGTGGGGCGTCCACATAGCCATCGCCCGCCGTCGCGATCCCTTGCCCCGCGAGCGCCTGGGACCAGCGTTGCGCGAGACCGCCCGTCGTCGTGCCGTTTTCCACAACCACTTTCACCTTCGCGGCGGGTGTCGGGGTCGCGGCAGGCGTTGGCGTCGCGGGCTTCGGCGTCGCGGTGGGCGGAGTCCGGCTCCCCGTGGGCGCGAACGTGTGTACCCGCTCAATCGCCTGCTTCTGGTCAATGGTGGAGTAAAAAATCGTTGGGTCATTATGCTCAACCAGCAGATCCGTCAGATTGTACTGCGCGATGGCATTCGCCTTGAGGTCTTTCGCGAACGCGGCAAAGGAGAGCCATTGGTCGGGGGGAAAGCTCGTACGTACGGAATCCGCCACCGCGTCAATGATTGTAGACGCCTGGGCGAAAAGGTTCGCCTTCACGGCCTGCTCGCGCACCGCGAGAATGATCTGTTGTTGGCGGATGTTGCGCCCGTAGTCGTTATCGCCGTGGCGCGTCCGCGCATACTGTAGTGCTTCCTCACCATTGAGATGCATGATGCCTGGCGGGAAGTAGACGCGCGTGTACTGGAAGTCTTCCGTGGGGTACGCATCGTCCTTCACGGAGTAGGGGTTGTCTACCGTGACGCCGCCCACCGCGTCCACGATCTTTTGCAGCCCCTGGAAGTTCACACGCACGAAGTAGTCTATTGTGATATCGAAGTACTGGCTGATCGTGTCCTGCACCAGCGCGCCCCCACCGCTCCCCCGGTACTTTTCGGTGTCGCCATTGGCGAAGATGTCGGCGAACTTCGCGGGCCCATGCCCGTCGGCTTGTGGCACAAAGAGATCGCGTGGGATGGAAAGCAGGCTGACGCGCTTCGCTGCCGGGTCTATATAGGCGAGGATCAGGGTATCGGAGCGTGAATTGTCGTCCGCGCCGTTGCGTTGGTCTTCCACGCCGAGCAGCAGCATCGTGAAGGGCGTATTGCGCGTGAAGGGCGGCACGGTGGGTACCGGTTGTGTTGAGATGGAACGCGGCGCAATTGCCCCCTGGGCGTCCGCAGTGTTCGTTGATAGCCCGACATTGCCCGGTACGACGCCGAATCCGCCGGCACTCCCGGAAGCCGGAGTGACGTAGATTTTAGTGATCGCGTTTTGCGTGTGCCCCGTGATACTGAGGGCGCCGACACCGATCCTGCCCAGGATCAGGAGGGGGAGCATGGCAAGGGCAATCGCCCAGATCGCCGTCCGTCGTGTGGGCCGCACCCGCGAAGCCGACCGGCTCGTACGCGGGCGTGGCTGCCACGCATCCATCACGGCGGGAGCGACGTGGGAACTTGACGACTCCTGTGAGGGTGCGGGAACAGTTGGCGCGCTTTCGGCATGGGGGGAGGCATTCGCCTGCTCATTCGCCGAAGGCGGCAGCGGCAGTGCGTGGGCTTCCCGCATGAGACGTGCGGCATGGAGAGAGCGCTGGTATTTGCCCCGTAGCTTGGGACTCACAGCGTGTCGCGCAAGCATCACATGACGAACGCGCTTCCGCGCCTCAGTATTCATGGTCCCTCGCACATGCCGGTCTCGTGACTCATTCCCTCTCGCGTGAGTATAAATCACGGCACGGGGCAGGCAATGAACCATTTGTCCTGTTTCCTGTCCTCAACCCGAGGCGAGGTGATGCGAAATGAACGGCGCATCTCGCATCCAATGGTACACAGGGGATTCTTCGACACCTTAATGATACCTGACCGTACGCCCCATGTAAATACGGCTAATTATGGCGCACACGCTTGTTCGTTGTTCGCGTTGCATCGTGCCCGGCGTCACTCCTTCGGCACGATCAGCCGCTCGCCGAGTTGCAGCACGCGCACGGCGATCTGCGGGCCGTCGGTTTGTGTGTAGCGCACGAGGGCATCCGGGTACTCATTGTTCGAGACAAAGCCATCGTAGTGGTACGGGATGAGCAGGTTCGCGGCGGCGACGCTCGCCACTTGCGCCGCCTCGCGGTAGGTGAAGTTGCCGATCACCCCTTTTTGCTCGCGGAACCAGTCGCGTCCATTGATCGGCAGGAGCATCAGATCGAACGCCGGCCATTGCGCCAGCCGCTCGAGAAAGCCATGATAGCCGCAGTTGTCCCCGGCGAAGTAGATCACGAAGCCCCGATGCTCGATCACGAAACCGAGAAACCGTTCCTTGCCGCGCCGTTCCGCCGGCAGGCTGGCGGGAATCGTGCGGTACCACGCCTCTTCCTCATCGGTGTAGCGCGCTTCATGAAAAAAGCCGTAGTGCGTCGAGGGTAGCGCGGTGATGCGCAAGCCCGCGACCTCCACCACGTCGTCGCCGTTTACGAGCACAGTGCGCTCCGCAGCGCCGCCAAGTTCGCGTACTAACGCTTCCGCCCCCCTTGGCGCGATCCACGTCGCCTGGAGCGATTGCCGCATGATGATCGGGTCGGCGTCCTTGTCCACATGGTCGGCGTGGTCGTGTGAGGTGAGGAGCACGTCGCAGTGCGTCACCAGATGCGGGTCGAGGGGGATCGGGTACGCCCGCGTTGCGCCGGTGAGGTCGGACAACCACGGGTCGAGGTACACAATCGGGCCGTCCGCGAACTTGAGAATGAACCCGGCCTGCCCGAGAAACCAGACGGCGAACGACCCCGGCGCGGGGTTTGTCGCGTCCACTTCCGCGATGATCTCCTGCCCCACTCCCGGTACCAGCGTCGTAAACGGCACGGTTTCCTCCCTTCGGTATGTCGGTCCGTGAATCCGCGAATCGCAACACATTACCGGTGTCGCGGTGCGATGCGGCGCGAGAACTGGCTACACGTCACTCCGGCGCGGCCTCGTCCTGGGGGTCTTCGTCCCCTTCATCGTCGTCGTACTCCCCCTCGCTGAGAAGCCAGACGCACGCCATCACGAGGGCGTCTTCGCCGCCAAAGCCCCCGGCCTTCGAGACGATGGGTAGCCCCGCGAGCGGGCCATCGGCGATCACGGAGCAGGGCACGCCGGGCAGCACTTCGTCCACGACGCGGAGCATCGTCACGTCCGCCTCGGCACACAGCGCGGCAATCGTCGCCCCGCCCGTGATCACGAGGCCGCAAAGGTCATCGCCACGCTCCTGAGCGACGCGGGCAACCACACGGGCGAGGGCCACCAGTGCCTCGTCGGTGACGGTGACGCCTGCTGGAACGGTCAGTTGCGCGATCACGATGGGCACGGTGTTCAGCGCCGCACGCAACGCGGGCAGTGCATCCTCCGCGCGCTCCGGTGACACGGGAACGACGACCACTTCATCGGCGTATTCGTCGCCCGTGAGCGTGTCCAGTTGCGTTTGCGTGGTCGGGTTGCGTGTACCGACCATCACGAGTACGGGGCCGTCACGCTCCGCCCAGGCGGTATCCTCATCTTCGTCCTCGTCCGCCACCGCTTCCGCGCACCAGTATGAAGCGATGAAGCGCGCGAAGCCCGCCGAGCCTGCGACGAGTGGCAACCCGGTACTGACCGCGTAGTCCGCGAGCGTCCACAGATCGTCGTCGATTTCGCTATCCGCGAGCAACAGGGCGACGCTGTCCGCGAGTAGCCCCGGCGAAATGGCGATTGCCGTCATGCTGCTGCGGATGGCACGCAAGGGGATATGCCCGACCGAGGCAATGGCGGTTTCACCCAGGCGGGTCATGCCGTCCGTGACCGCAACATCATCTCGCCGCACCCAGCCGCCGACGACCGTGCGGTTTTGTGCGGGAAATGCGGGCGCGACGAGCACGTACGGCACGCCAAACTCCATCGCCGCCGCTTCCACGATGCCACCGGGCGCGCCGCGCAGTGTGCTGTCCACTTTGATGTAGAGGCGGCCCACCCCGGCGGCACGGAGCCGCGCGACCATCTCCCGCGTGCGTTGCGCCGCGATGGTCGCAAGCGCGCGGCGTGCTCCCGTGGTGAGCACGAGTACGTCCCAGTCTTCGGGAGGCGGCATGTGCTCCTGTGGATCGAGAAGCACCACCACGCGGGCGCCCGCGAGGCGGAACTGCGCGGCGGTATCGCACGCGCCCGTGAGGTCGTCCGCGACGACGCCAATCCGGTCTCTCGTGTCACTCGCACCCGGCATCGCGAACTGCATGGGATGTAACCTCTCTCGTCTTTGTCGCACCCACGCGCGACGCGACGCATGGTACATCGCGCCGTGGTTCCTGTCAGTGGCCAGCGACCGGCAACAAGAGATTCAGCGGAGAGGGGCGTCGCTCAGTGCCTGTTTTGCGGCGGTAGCTCGACGATTTCAAACCAGTACCGGCGCAACCCACGCATGATCTCGACCAGCCCCTCAAAGGTGACGGGCTTCGTGATGTACGAGTTCGCACCGAGATCGTACGTGCGTGCGATGTCTTCCTCCGACTTGGAGGTAGTGAGGATCACCACGGGAATATCGCGCAGTTCCGGGTCGGCCTTGATCTCACGCACCGACTCCCGCCCGTCTTTGCGCGGCATGTTGAGGTCGAGCAGAATCATGCCGGGCCGGGGGGCGCTTGCCGGATCGGCGTATTGCCCACGATGGTAGAGGAAGTCGAGTAGTTCCTCGCCGTCCTCCACGAAGTAGAGATTGTTCGTCAGGCGGTTTTCGTTCAGGGCTTCGAGGGCGAGCATCCGGTCGTCCGGGTCATTGTCCGCGATCAGGATGGTGACGGGTTTCTTCAGGACGTCCAACGGTTCCCTCCTCGTCTCGTACATCTCTCGTACCTGCGTATGCGTTTATCCTACGCGATGCCGTGCTCCACGGGCAACGTTACCATAAACGTCGCACCCTGCCCCGGTGCGGAGCGCGCGGTGATCGTGCCCCCGTGCCGCTCCGCGATCTTGCGGCAGATTGCCAGCCCGACACCGCTTCCCTCGTAGTGCGAGCGGTTATTCAGGCGCTGAAACACGGTGAAAATCTTCTCCAGATACTTCTCGTCGAAGCCAATACCGTTGTCCTGCACCACGAGATGGCAAATGGAGTGCGTGCCCTTGCCCCGCTCCCGGCTCGGCGCGATATGCGCCGTCACCTTCACGGTGGGAACGATGCCTTCCATCGTGAATTTCAGGGCATTGCCGATCAGGTTCTGGAAAAGCTGCCGCATTTGCAACGGGTCTGCTTCGATGATCGGTAACGGATCCATCGTCACCGTCGCCCCCGTTTGCTCGACGCGCACTTCGAGGTCGCTGAGCACGGCGGCGGCAATCTCATTGAGGTCTACGCGCACGAACGGTTGCTCCTTTGACGAGACGCGCGAATAGGTCAGCACGTCATCCACCAGTTGGTCCATCCGCTCGGCGGCATTGAGCATCCGGTTGAGGTAGTCGCGCCCCTCAGCGGGGAGGCTGTCCTTGCAGCGATCTTCCAACCGCGTGCCGAGTGCGCGAATTTTGCGCAACGGCTCTTTGAGGTCGTGGCTCGTCACCGACGCGAAATCCTGCAATTCGCGGTTGCTGCGCTGCAATTCCGCCGAATTCCGGCGCAACGCCTCATCGGTCGCCTTGCGCTCCGTGATGTTCGTAAAAGTGCTCACCACGGCGTACGGCATGGACTCACCCGGATCAAAAAGCGGTTGCGCATTCACGGAAACCCATGTTACGCCTGCCGCACTATCCCCCGAACGCTGAAAGCCCATGATGACGTGCGATTCCGGCACGCCTGTACGCAGCACCACCATCGCGGGGTAGTCGTCGTCGGGGAAAAAGCTGCCATCTTCATAAGTGGCATGGAGGCGCGGGTCCAGGCCAATCTGCTCCTCGATGTCCGCAAAGAAAAAGCCGAAGATGCGCTCGGCGGAGCCGTTCATCGCGGTGATGCGGCCCGCGACATCTTGCACGACGATGCCTTCTTCAAGCGCGGCGACAACCGAGCGGTAGCGTGTTTCGGTGGCGCGCAGGGCGGTCTCGGCGGCGCGACGCTCCGTCAGGTCACGCAGCACACTCATGCGCGCGCGCTGCCCGTGGTAGTCAATCGGCATAGAGACCGACTCGACGGGCACCACCTCGCCGTTTGCCCGCCGATACCGCATCTCGTACGGCAGATGCTCCGCTTTCGGCGATAGCTCCCGCTCGTTGCGGGCGTACCACGCCGTTGCCTCGTCGTGATCCATGAAGCTATCTATCGCGCGCCCGACGACTTCCTCCGCCCGTGCGACGCCAAACAGACGCGCTGCCGCCGCGTTCGCAAAGAGGTACGCACCGTCCGCCTCGACGATAATCGCGTCCGGTGAAAGCTGAACCAGTCGCCGGTACCGTTCTTCGCTGTCAAGCAGGGCGCCGAGCGCGCCCGTGCATTCGTGCATCAGCGTCTGATTCGCTTCGGCGGCAATCACATGGCTGAGGGCGGCGGCGAGAAACCCGCCGAGCACCTGCAACGTCTCGACATCGCGCGTGCCGAATGCGTGGGGCGCCGGGGCAAGCACTTCGAGGCCACCAATGTAGCGATGATCGTGCCGTAGCGGTACCACCACAAATGAGCGCACGCCGACCTTCTGGCAAGCGCCCCGGTCCACGCGACCGTCGGTCTCGCTATCGAGGCAGTGGACGACTTCCCCCATGTGAATGGCGAGACCGGTCAGGCTTTGCGAGCGCGGCAACCGGCGATCAAGAAACGGCATTGCCATCCCCCGCGCCGCGCGGTACACCGCTTCATCCCCTTCCACCATCGCCACCGCGACGCCGCTCGCCCCTAAAAGGCGCTCCGTATATGTCCCGATCAGGGCCATGATCGCCGCGCCGTCAGACTCGACCCGGGCGAGTTCGCGCTGTAATTGCACGATCAGCGCGAAGCGGCCATCCGCCGATTCGTGCGATTCATCAGAGATTTCAGGGATCGTTGTTCTCGCAGTCACCGCGCTCATCCCCCGCCCCCGCATCTTCTTGCTTCACGACCCATATACCGACAACGACGCGCCCACGTATTTTACAACACCATAGTCTAATTTGCAAACCACGTCTTGTTTTTGCATTTTCTTTGCTCGT
>JAABUQ010000776.1_pt1 | contig 73838 bp, 9 predicted proteins | sample 5560001 | NCBI WGS metagenome assembly JAABUQ01 (sample SAMN10711888, study PRJNA513371) | rock metagenome | isolation source: Antarctica rocks | place: Antarctica: Victoria Land, Finger Mt nord | collected 2015-12-18 | reverse complement strand
TCTTTAATAATAATATTATTATTATAAATATAAAATTTTATAATACATTTTTATTTTTATTTTTAATTTAATTTTTAAAGTATTTTAATTTAAATTAATTTATATTTATAAATATTAAAATAAAATTATATTATATTAAAAAATGTTAAAAAACTATATTTAATAATTAATAAAAAATATTAAATATTATTATTTAATAAATATTGAAGTTTAAATATATTTAAATAAAATTAAACAAATTATATAATTTATCTATAATAATAGTTAAATCTTTTATTTTTTTAAGTTTCTTTTATTCTTTTAATTTTAATTTTTCGATTTAATATTGAATTATTTTATAAAATTATTTTTATTAAAAATTAATTAAAACAAAGTTTTCTTGCTCTTTAAGTTTTATATAATACATTATATATTTTTAATTATTTTTAATTTTTATAAAGACGATTTATTCTTAATAATTAATAATAAAAGTTATAAATATAAAGTAATAATAACAAATTTAATAGTTTATATAAGAAATTAAAAGCTTTATTTTTGACATTACTTTTAAAATTATAAAATAATTAATAAAACTTTTATATTATTTAATTTATAATTTATATTTTATTATAAATTATAATAAATTATAATAAATTAATAATTTAAGTTTAATTTTATATTTTTAAAGCTCTAGAATATAATTAATAATATATGTTTAAGTGAAGTAGGTACCTGTTCCTGCTTCCAAATATAGTGTTGCTTTATTAAGTTTGATATAGTCTTATTTAATAAGGCGTCCTTATATTACTTCGCCTGCTGCTTTTCTTAAAGTTATAAAGATTTATTACCTTTTCTATTTCTCCTGTCCTCTTTTATTTCTCTTTTATATTGTTAGTTATTCCTTCCGTTTTTCTTATACCGGTCTGCGTTAGTCTACGCCCTTTACTTTTAACCTCGGCCGTTTATCGCTAATTTTTGTATTTTACTTTTATATAAAATATTTCGTTTTAGCCTCTTATAAAGATTCTATTTTTATATCTTTTATATTTGTCCTTTCTTAATTTATTTATTTTAATTTATAATATAAATTAATTATATAATTATATTTTCTTATTCGCTGCTTTATATTTCTTTATTTATATTATAATGTAGCTTTAATAATAATAATTCGATTTTAATAATTAATTAAAACTTTTATATATTTTTAGCCTTTTTATTTTTATTTTCCTTTAATTATTATTATTTTATTATTATTTAATTAATTTTTTATTTTGTTATAATATTAGCCAAAAGTCTTAACTTATAATATAAATAATATTAAAGTAAAATAATTTATATAATATATAATTATTATTAATATTTATAAGAATTAATACAGAAAATACTTTATTATAACCGTTTAAGCCTTTAATATATTTACCTTAATTATATTAATATAATATTTTTATAATATATTTATTATATTATTATTATTTATAAGAATTAATACAGAAAATACTTTATTATAACCGTTTAAGCCTTTAATATATTTACATTAATTATATTAATATAATATTTTTATAATATATTTATTATATTATTATTATTTATAATAAAGAATAATAATTTAATATTCTTAATAATTTAATAACGTTTCTTATATCGATTTAATAAATAGTAATTAAATATAATTATCGGATTTAGCTTAACGAGATTTCAAACAATAATATATAATAAAATATAATAACAATTCAATTGTAAGGATAAGTATTTATTCTGTTTAAGAATATATAAATCGATAATTAAGCTTTTAAATTAAGTATTAAGTATTAAATATTAATTATTATTAATATAATAATAACTCGATCGTAAATATATATATATATTATTTAATTATATTTAAATTAGTAATTAAAGTTCTTAAAGCTATTTCGTTTTCTTATATTATTTTATTTAATATTTCTTATTTATATCGGTTGTAATTACTAGTTTAAATCTTATAATAATTATAATTCCAGTTATATAATCGCTTTAATTATAATAAATTTATATAATAATATTTTAAAATATATAAATTTATTCTTTATTAAGGATTAAAGAAGATTTAATATAATTAATATATTATAATAGTTTCAACTTATAAGCTTTAGCTTTTATAATTTATATCTTTTTAATAATATAAAAGTTTATAATAAATATAATAATAATTTAGTTATATAATTAAATATTAAACTCTAATAGCTAAATAATACGCCGAAGCTAATTCTTATAATATATTTAAATATTAATAATTAATAGCTTTTAGAATATAAAAAGGAAAAAAAGAAACTTATATATAATAAAAATTATAATAAATAGCCTATTAATCTTTAAATATATATAATTCGCCTTTCGTCGCCTTAATAAACTTTTAAACTTCTTTTATATCTTCTAATAAAATATTTAACTTATTTTATTATTTTCTTTTATATATTATTATAACTTATAATAGCCAAGGTTAATTTGGATTTTATTTATTATTATTAATTTTTTACCTTTGTAATTCGGCTTATTTAAAAGTATTTTATAATTTAATATTATAATACTTTTATAATCAGCAATATGTATAATAACTTTATAACTTTTATACCGAATATTAGCTTAAGTACGAGATTTATAAACTGTATTTTTAATAAATATATAAATTTAATTACCTCCTTATTAATAAAGTTTTTCGATCCGTTTAATAAGCTAATATTAAACTTTATAAGTATAGAATTATATATTAAAGATAATATTTACTTTTTTTAATATCAATAAATATTAAATAACGACTTCTAAATTTCCCTTTAATAAGATTTAATTTAATAAATAATTAAAATAATAATAATAATAATAATAATCCCTTTCCTTCTTTTAAAGAAATATTATATAATATCGGAAATATATAGGACTTATAATATATAATATTAAATATTAATTACGAAGATAAAAGGGCTAATAGCGTTATTAAATTTGCTATTTTAATTAATTATAATAATATTTTTATTTTTATTCTTAAAGTAATATAAGGCGGAAATACGCTTAAGGAGACTAATAACTATAATAATATTTATTTAAATAATAATAATTCCTTATTTTTAAAATAATATTTATAGTAAGGTTTTTTTTATATTTTAACAACTTCAGTATTAAGCTTAAAAGCTAAATACGACTTTTATAACCTTCGCTTACTAATTTTATTATTAATAAAAGCTTATAACTTAATAATTTTATCTTTTATAAAAAGATAATTTATTTTATTTCCGGTTCCTTACTTCCTCCTTTTTTACTATTATTAGTAGTTATTAATATCGTCTTTTCGTTTATATTTAATATATAGAAAGGATCGAAGGATAGAGCCCTTAATAATATTAAACCTAATTCCCTTAATAAAGGAAAAGAGAAGGCAAGTATAAATAATAAGTATAATACGAATAAGTATAATACGGATAAGTATAATATAAATAAGTATAATATAAATAAGTATAATATAAATAAGTATAATATAAATAAGTATAATATAAATAAGTATAATATAAATAAGTATAATATAAATAAGTATAATATAAATAAGTATAATATAAATAAGTATTTGCGAATTAAGTACCGGCAGCTATAAGTATTATAAGCTTCGGGTTTCCTTTAAATATACAATAAGTAATATATATCTAAATAAGGGAAGAAAAGGTCTACTTAAATCGGAAAAAGTTCAATATATAAGTCTATTTATAACTCTTATTATTATATATTATAATTAATAATCTTTAATAAACTTTATTAATAAGATAAATAATATTAACGAAGCCTTAAATAAATTTAAATTTATATAATTCTTATTGCAATTCAAATTAATTTTTAAAATATTACCTTTTTAGCGAAAATTTTGGAAAAGCAAAAAAATATTAAATTTAAATTAATTTAATAAAGTTAATAATAATTAAAATAAACCCTTTAATATATTTCTAATTAATATTTAAGCCTTTCCTTTAATATATTTTAAATAACCCTTTTATAATAAAAGATAATAAAAGATAATAAAAGAAAAATTAATAAAATTAATACTTTTATTAAGGTTTTTAATATAAAGTCGGAAATTAATAATATATATTTCTAACGCTTTTACCCGAGGGAACAATTAAAGATATAAGGTTATTTAAGTCTTATTATTACCGAACTTATTACCGAACTTATTACCGAACTTATTACCGAACTTTATACCGAACTTATTACTTCCTTTATTAATCGTTTAATTTCTCTTAATATTGTATTATCTCGAAATTTAATTAAGCAGGCTATTAATAAAAGTAATTATAAAATAATAATAATAATTTATTTTTTGAGTATTACCGCTTCTATTTTACCCTCCTTTGATCAACCTTAAGGTTAAAGAGGTTCAATATTAAACAAAGAAGATTAAGAAATCATAAAGATCTTTAACAAAAAACGGATAGGAAAATTTAATAAATACAAAGTATATTAAAAGAGTATATAGCTATACCGGAACGAATTAGGAAACGTATAATAATTACTATAGGAATTTAAAGCAAAAGGCTAAGTATAATAGGGATATAAATAGAGTAAACAAACTTATAAAGGATTAGTAATTATTAGTTACTTTGCTTATAAGAGAAATATATATTATAACTACAAAACAATATAGGCTTGGGTAGATATTGAAATATTTAAAGTCTTTTTATATCCTGTTAGCTATAGGAGATTTCAATTGCTTTATCTATTTAGGAATATAGGCTTATTTATATACTCGGCTGATTAATCTAGGCTTTATAAATAATAAAATATTTAATAGAGCTAATATACTTTAAATATAACCCTTGTTATTCGGTATATAGTTTGGCTAATAATAATCTAAAATTGCGATATACTAAACTTGATTTAGCTTAATATTGCTAGAAAGATTACCTTAATTATTTTTTAATACCCCCTTTTAAGTTTTATAACAATTTTTAAAATAATATTAATAAATAGTTTATTAAGTTTTATATTTCTTCTTTTACCTTCCTAAGTTAGCCTTAATAGCTAAAATATATACTTTAGGCTTGCTGCTATTATTAACTTCGTTAGAAAATCTATTATTATTTTTTTAATAAAGATTTAATTTATAATTATATTTTTATTTTATATTAATTCCCTTATTTTGTAATATCGAAATTATATATATTTTATTTTAGGGTATATTATAAGGTTTTCGGTTAGGTTAATTACTAATTTATTATTTAAGTTTATTTTTATAATTTTTATATTTCCCTTATTGTATTTAAGTTCCTAAAGCAAATCCTTAAGATATATAGTTTCTTTATATACTTTTAATATAATTATAATTAGCTCTTATTTAAACCTCTAGTTAACCGGTCTATTAGTTAATTTAAAAAGATATTCTATTATAAATTTATTATTATTAATATTATCGTATTAGGAAGAGTCGGAGTAGGCCTAAAAGGTCCTATTGTATATATAATTTAATTTAAATATTATTCCGATTTTAATCGTATTAATTAGATATTTTATTATTTATTTTATTAATTATATAAAATATTTACTTAAATAATATATTACAAAACTAATATTGGGCCGGCTTATTCTAATTATTTAATTCAAAGCCTTAATAATAAATACAAAATCGTTTTTTAACTTCTTATTAGCAATATATTTAGAAGGTAATTATTCTAGCTTTATATTTTTATTTATAATATTCTTAACAATATAGCAATCTTTTATTCCTAATTACTTGAGTATTTGGGCGATATAGCCCTTTTAAATAATAATAATTATATAATTATTACGATTTCTTAAGATTTCGATTTTTAAATAGAAAGAAATAGCTCCTAAATATTTTAGTTTGAATTCCTTATTAAACTAAACTTTTAATTTATTTATTACCCTTTTTATATATAAAAGTATTAATAGATTATTTATATAAATAACTATAATTGTTTCTTTATTATTAATAAAAATAAAGTTATCTTTTTAAAGTTGCTTAAAATCAAAACTTTTTAACTTTATTATTAATATTTCTTTTTATTCTTTAAATAATTATCTAAAGTTATATAAAGCCTTTTTCAAATAATATATATTATTTATATTATTAATATATTTATAAAGTTATTTTATTTATACTTATTCTTTAAAAGTTGCTTCTAAGAAGGTAATATTAATATCGAAATATTTTATTTTTATATTATATTTTATTCCTAGGGCTAGGAGTATTTTCTAACTTAAGGTTTTTATAATTAATAAAAAAATTATATTATAATTTATTCCTTCTATTTATTCGAAGCCTTTAGCGATTTATTAAATTTTATATTTAATAATTTCGTTTTTAGTATTTAATTTAATTAATAATATTTATTTTCTTAGGAATATTTTATATCCTAATAATAGTTTCTTAATTTTCTATACCCTTTTGGATTTTATTATATTTAATTCTATCTGGAATATTATTTTCTATTATTTTTTATTTAACTTTAAAAATATTTTTTATTAATTTTTAAAAAAAATAATTTTTTTTTTGATTATTTAGGAAATTTATATAAAAGGAAATCTTCTTCCCTTTATTCCTTTTTAGAAATTATAATAATTTATTAATAAATAAAGTCTTATAAACCGTTTCAGTTAATATTTTAATAATATTAATAGCCTTTAATAAGTTTAAGGAGATATTTGTTATATTCCTAATATCCTTTATTTATTATATAAAAATAATATATTATTGATATAAATTATAATTTCCTTATTTAACTTCGTATTTAGTATTTGCTTAATATTTTACTTATTAAAGTTAAAATTAATTATCTTATTAAGTTTAATATTTTAAATATTAACTTCCTTAAATCCGTTTTATATATTAGGGTTAAAGCTAACTTTTTTATTAATATTAATATTTTGAATATTTGCTTTTATATTTACGGATTATTTATTTATTAATATATTATTTATTTTATTAAGAATATTAGGAATAATTTCTTTATTATTCCTTATTTTAAACGAATATATCTTTATTAATATTATTTTATCAAAAATAATATAAATTAAAAGCCTTAATCCTTTAGTTTTTTTATTCTATATCTGATATTAATTGGAATTATTATTATATCTTAAGAATTTATATTTAATATTCTGGAATTTAAGTTTCTACTTATAAATATTTTTATTATATATTTAATAAATATATCCGAATAGTTTTATATAGCTAATATTTGGTTTCTTTTTAATTTATTTTTTATATAATATTTTTCTATTAAATATTATTATAGGGAACCTTTTTTTAATATATATTATAAAATTTAAAGTTTCTTTCTAAAAATCTTTATTTAATGCTAAAAAAATAATATTGCTTTAATTTATTCGAATAATATTCTATTATTTTATTTAATAATATTGTTTTAATAAGGGTTATATAATAATATTAGCTTTTATTAAATATTAACTTAGTTAAAAGTTATTTGTATTTACAAATTAATAAATTCTTTTATATTATTTCTATATAAATAATTAATAATATATCTTTTAATATTATTCTTTTTAATATAATTTTTAATATAATTATTGATAAGGCCTACTTCTCGTAAGAGGAAAAAAAAAATTATTATATTAATATATTTGTTTATAAATATTAAAATATATTTTATATTATTTTTTATAAGAGTAATTTTTCTATTTTTAATAATATTTATAAATTATTATTTACTTAAAAATATTGCTTATTTATTCTTATTAACTCGTAATTAAAAATATAAGATTATTTTTTTATAATATAAACTTTATATTGCTATTCTAATAATATTATATTTTTAATTTTATTATTTTATTTAATATTTATTCCGATAATTATTTTTGTTATACTTTTTATTAAAGTTATTCTAATATACTTAAAGCGTATATACCAAAGTCTTTATAAGGCTGGAACGTCCTTTATTCTAATATTCTTAATATATTTTTAATATTTTAAAAGAAATTAAGGAATAAAATAATTATTATTTGTTTTTTAGCTTAAAAATAACGTTTTCTGTAATGCCATAGGCTAGGGGTTGGTAGCAATGTGAGATCAAGAGGGAGGTTTCATTCCATAGTAGAACTAACTATTGAAGAAGAAAGAGGGGCCAGGGTTTAACGTATATTTAACGCTGGAATTATATATACTAAGTATACGTATATTACCAATATTAATAATATTATACGTTAAAGCCCCCAAAGGCCCGAATACGTAACAGTCCGGACGACTTATATACTAGTTCTTGATATTTTCCCTGTTTTATCTTTAATATTAAAAAATTTTCCTTTCAACAATATTATATATCCCTTCTTAGCCAGCTTCGCTATTAAAATAACGTTATATTGGCTATTTGGCATATAATATATATTTATTAATTTGACTTTTTTATTATTATTAATTATTATAATAATAAAGCCTTTCTTTTTTATTATTATAATAATATCGTTAATTCTTCTAATAAGGTAATTATATATATAATAGGAAATAAAATATTAATATTCAAAGTAAATATAAATTTTAACTCCTAAATCTAAATAAATATCTAATTTTCTAAACGCTTTATATATTAATTATATTATTAATATCTTTTTAAAATTAATAATTGTTTTAAGGTTATATACCCTTAGGACCTATTTTGTTTTCTCTTTATTATTTTTAAAAAGGAGTTTCTTATTTTTTAGCTTTTATTAATTAGGATAGAGGTTGCTATTTAAATAATAATATTTTTCCTTTATATAAAATTTTTTGTAATAGGAATATTTCGGTTTAGTATTTTTATTATTTTCCTTTTTATTATTATTATTATTATTACTTTTTGTTTTCCTCTACTTTCTAAAGTTCCCTATTTTTAAGGCTTTCGAGGAGCTTTGTTAGCTTCGTTATTTATTATAAGTAAATATTACTTTAATAATTTCTTTAAAAGTAATATTCTTATTAATATTATTTATAGTTTGAATAATTTAAATTTAATATAATTCTATTTTATTTAGGAGACTTTTCAGGAATAAATAAGTTAATATTATTTTATTTATAGCTTATATTATTATTATTAAGTAATTATTCCAATAACGCAAATAACTAGTATACTCGCTAATATTTTTAAAAATAATAAAATTTATATTAATTAAATATTGAACAGTTATATATATAATATAATTATTCTTTTTCTGAAATTTATTCTCTAAAAGCTTTTATATATTTATAATATCTTTTTCGTTATTAAAGAAGTTTTTAATATATAATTTATATATTAGAATAATAATAGTTTAGGCCTTCTTATTTATTAAGAGTAAATTATTATTAATATTGTTTTTATTTTTACTAATAGCTAATTAGAATTCTTCTTTAATAAGGATAGCTTGTATTTCGAAGGCTTAATTATAATAGTTAAAGATCCCTTTAAGGATAATTACCTTCTTATATATTACCTCTATAATTTGGTATAAAGGTAAATAAAATAATAATATTTATAAATTGAAAACTTGAATATTTTTCTCTTTATACAAATATATAAACGCTAACTGGGTTTATAACCTATTAACTATAAGAAATTTTAATTACTTTATTTATTTAGGAATATAAATTTATTTATATACTTAGCTGATTAATTTAAGTTTTATAAATAATAAAGTATTTAATAGAGTTAATATACCCTAAGTATAACCCTTATTATTCGGTATACAGCCTGGCTGACAGTGATCCAAGATTGCGATACGCTAGACCTGATTTGGCTTAATACTGCTGGAGAGACTGCCCCAGCCATTCTCCAATATATCCAATATTCTTCTATTTACTATCTGGGTCACTAGAGAATGAATCTAACTGACTTAACCCACATCTTCTTCATCGAGGCAGTACTTAATACCTGCGACCGCCGCACTTGACAGTTACCATTATTTCATTGTAAGAGCTTGTTGACGGCGTGACCAACCTTTAAGGCCAAAGATGTCAACTGGAATTCTTTATACGAAGGCGAGAGGGGACGTAGGTCTATTTGGTAAGACAAAAGTTCACGAAGGTCTGGCTTGTATATTCCTTTGCCCTATACCCTCTTAACATCCAAGCGTGGACAAGTCTCGAGGGTTCTACTTGAAGATGCGAAAAAGAAAAGTATATACATACAGCGTTCAGAAATGGTGAATATATAAGGAATTCTAATATTCACACCCAATTAGTAGTGTCTTATTGAACCAGACTCCCGCACCTTACCCGCTTGCAAGAATTGTACTGAGAGTCTGATCCGAAAACAAGCCTTACCCCTGTTTATAAGCTTCCGAGCTGTAAATCGCGAAAATTATATTAAAACTAACTCGAAAATATAGTTTTTTTGGTTTTAATATATAATAATAATATAAATACAATATTGACAGCAAGAGTTATAATTAATTATAAATAAATTTATTATCTTTAAAGTAAAAGTTAAATATTTAAAAGTTGGAAATATTAAATAATTAAAGAAACTAATAGCTTTATATTATCTGCTTAATCTTTCTTTATTTTATTAATATAGTTTTATAATATAATATTAACTTCCTTATAATATTCCTATTCTAACTTCTTTATTTTCTATTTTTCCTGCCGACTCTTAAACTTCTATACTTCCTTCCTTTATATTTCCCTTTAATATATACTTAGAAACCGTTCTTTATAATTATAATATTATCGAATAAAATATAGGAAGATATTAAGTATATATTTTGAATCAAATCTAGTATAATCGATTAATTTAACTTAATAAATATATTAAAGTTTTATCCGAACAAAACTTACTTTTTAATAAATATTATCGATATTTATAAACATTATATAATTCTCGTTATATATAATCTTTTCCCAAATAAAGAAATTTTATCGTATAATAAAGTTTAAATTAATCGAACCGCAAGTCTTTTCCGAGACTTTTAATATAATATAATTATATAATAGCTAATTGATAACTTTATCGGCTGTATATATATAAATATTTAGAATCTAATAAGAAAGTATAATAACTTTATAAATCTTCGCCTTTAGAATATATTAATATATATAACTGAATCCTTTCTTTAATATATATAATAAATATTAATTAATATTAAAATTTATAAAATAATATAAATATTTCCCTTTCCCCCTCCTTCAAGGCTTTTGAATCGCGCTTGTTATCAGGTATATTTAGTTTATACTTCCAGTTTAAAGGGATCTGGTAATGACTCTATTAATATTAATAATAATAATAATAATTAACTGCAAACTCCTTCTTCTTTTTGTAATTATGTTATATTATTTATTTCCTCCTCTTATATTTCTCGGCGTAAATATTTAATAGCAGATTCTATTGCCTAGGAGCGCCAATAAATAGATACGGCGGAGAGCAAAGGTAAAAGCAAAGATAATTAATATAATATATCTTTTCTCTATCAAATAAATAAGGATCTTAAGTTGCTAATATTTGAATTGTCAGACGATAATAATAATAGCAATAATATTGAATATCTTAACGACTTATTTAAGCGTAATTATATTAAGATTAAAATAATAAATATTAAAAGTCAAAAAAGAATTATATTAATATAAGTATCGGCTAATAATACTTCCTAATTTTATATAATTTATAATTCTTAACGAAGTATTATACAAAACTAAGTACGATTCCGAAATATATAATAATTAAATAGTATTTTATAAAAATTATAGGAAATTAGTTATTTTAGTACTTTTAAAACTTACGTTAGTATTAATTAAGTTACGCGTTATTATTATAAGGTTATATAATAGCGTATATACGATAAAGGCGTAGAGGAGGAGAAGGAGGGCAAGGGCGAGGAAGAATAATATAACAAACAGAAATAATATATTTATAACTAAATAAGTTAAATTAAGCTTTATTTTATATTAAAGTACTTTTAATAACAAAATATATACAAAGTACTTATTCGGAAACTTCTTTAACCTTTTACTCTCTCTATTTATACCAATTTCTATATTCCCTTCTTAATATATACGTATCTGACCCTTTGTATACCCGAGTAGCTTGCAATAACGCTTTTAAAAGAGACTTGAAAGGTATTAGCTAGGTTTTAAGAGTTATATTCGGCGTTAATACTTAATTTAACTTATTTAATATCTTCGCTTTCTACTTAAGAAATATACGTCCTTTTATAAATTTTATTAATACTTATTATTATTGCGCAATCTTTATTATTTAAAGTCTTTGCCTTAACGAAGTACGTTTGCTATATTATAAGTTGTAAACTTATTGTACCGCCAAACTCCTCGGTAACTTTTAGCGTAATAATATTATATAATAACTAATTAACGCCCTTCCTAACTGTATATATATAAATACTTAGAATTCGATAAAGGGTTATAATTACCCTTATATCCTTATACTTTGGAATATACCGGTGTATATAACTTATACCCTCCCTTAATATATATAATAAGTATTAATTAAAATTTGAATTTATAAAATAATATAAATCCCCCCCTTTGACTTCCTTAGGCACCTTTGACTTGTATTTATTATTAAGTATATTTAACTTATACCTCCTACTTAAAAGAATTAAATAATAACTTTATTAACCCTTAAGATAATAATAATAAACCTTAATAAAGTTCTTCCTTTTTAACGAATTTAAGTGTTATATTTATTTTATACTTTTATGCTTTAGTATACCAAAGTTCTTATATTAATATTTTAGGGGTACTTTGTTTCGGTAAAGGTAGGAAGGGTTTTTAAAGAATATTTATAAAATCTTGATATCTTTTTTCCGATATTAATAACCTTATTAAGTATAGAATACTAAATTTGATAGCAAAGTATAAAGATAATAAATAAGAAGTATTAAAAGCTTCGCGAGTATAATAATATATAATTAAGTAAAGGCTAGGGGTATGTAAGAAAGAAGAAAGAAACTATAATTTTAAAAGAATAGGAACTAATGAAATATAATATTAATATAAGCTTTTGATTACATAAAGTAGTCTAATAGATATTTGAACTCGCATATCTATCAATCAAGTATATTTCTGCTTGCGTATTCAGTATCATATATACAACTGCATCCTACTACTTGCATTCTCGTTAACTTATTTAATTCGTCTTTTGTATTACTTAGCAATTGACACTGTAAATTAAGTTAGGGCTGAAACTGGATGACTTAAAGTCTTGGCAGGCTTGAGCTCTCTGATGCCCTACTTCAGCCTTATAACGTACTTTACTTATTCTGTATTTAATATATCTCAGTCGAAATAAATAAACTTATAAACTTGTTAGTTTTAAGTATATAATTTTATATATATTTAACTTTCTATATGAATTAATTTATAAATAATAAGGGAATCCGGGATGTCTTTATACTTTTTATATTAAATAAAATTATAAAATGAATCCAATATAATTAAAGTTTTATAAGTCTATTTTAACTCTATTAATATCTTTATTTTATTAGAAATATAAATATAAGACGGTATTTTACTTCTTTAATTAAATTAAATATAGTATATAATATTAATTAAACATAACCTTATTACTTTAATACTCGGTTGTTTAAGAATAATAATAAAAGATATATTAGGAATATATAATAAAATCGCAGGATTAATATTCTATAAGGCAAATCAAAAGCCTTTTTTTAGGGATAAGGTTTTTAAAGTAATAATATTAAAGAAATAGGTTCAAGACTTAGTTACTATAAAAGAGCTTAAGGAATATATATTATATAAGAATAATAAAGCAAGTTTTATAAAGGTTTTTATATATATAATCCTAATAATTAATATAATAAATTTGCGGCTATTCAAATTACATAATATTTAATAAAATACAAGTATTAATTATAAGATTTAGGAAACTATATAAACAACTATAGCTATACCAACCTTCTTTAAATATATAACGATTATAAATAATAGAGGCGTATAGAATTATTTCTTAAATAACAAATTATAATTTAATAATCTCATATAATTAATACTTAATAAAGCTTATATAATCTTTAAAAGCGCCTTGAAGCTTAAGTATTTAATTAATATTAAAATTAATTACCTTAATATTATAAGGTTATTTTAACCCGATACTTTTTAAAAAATACTCCTTATTATAATAATCGGAGTATTAAAACGAATTATAATAAATTATAAATAAATCGCTTATAAATTAATAAGGCAATTTTGACAATTGCTAAATTATTATTTCCGATATAATATAATTTATAATATTAGAAAAATATCTTTAAAAGAATAAATAAAAATAAATAAAGTTCAAACTTATATAAAAACTTATATAGAAGAAGTAGACATCTTTAACTCAATTAACAAGGCTATAAATATTCTTTATCAAATTAATAAAAATCGATAGCTTAAGCTTTTATTATAATTGATATATTAATTATAATATAAAAAAAGAAATATTTATTTCTTTAACGCTCCCTTTTAACTTAAAATTAAGTTTAATTGTTCCAAAAGTAGTCCTGAAGCTAATATTAAAATCGTTTATAAAATATTAATTAATATTTAATAATTTCTTTATAAGTCAAAAAGACTTTCTAAAAATATTAGAAGAATTTTTTATTAATTAAAGCTCTGGAGAGTACTTAAGGCGCGAATACTTATTATATAATATAAGAAATAAGGGCGAAACGCAAATTGCTTTGAAATTTACCGAAATATATTTATAAAGATTAATATATATAAGTTTATCCCTTATTTAATATAACTAATTAATAGAAAATAATTATAAATACGTATTTTAAGTTAATATAAATAATAAAAATACTTTAAAGCAAAGTTATAAAACTATTGCTTCGAAACTTAAGATAATTATAAACCTAAATTGTTCTTTAAAAGTAATTTTATAAGAGCTAGAATTCTCTAAAGGTAACTAGCTTCCTTTAATTAATAGGACTAATAATTTCAAAGATATTTCTAGACTTTAGCCTCTTAATATTTACGGTAATATACTTTATATAAGCAGAAACTAGATATTAACGAAACTTTTTAAATTTCAAATATAATATATTTTAAAAATAAATAAGAATAAAGTATTAAAGCTTTTCTTAAAATCCGTATATTTTGAAATATTATTAAAGAGTTATAAGAAATAAACTTCAAATATTATTATTAAGTTCGAATATCTTGCTTTTATAATTAATTAAATAAAAATATATATAGCAAATAATAAATATTGTATTAACAACTTCTTAAATATTTTTAATATATATCGTTAATATTTGCTGCAAAATAACGCGTATAAAGGGGCGTTGGGAAATAAATAAACGGTTTATATTATATAAGAATTATTGTATGTTATAATTGCTAAATAGACTAATTTAATAATAAATCAAGTTTTATATTAGGTTTTAAAAGCTATATTATAAATTTTATAAATATTTCTATTTTTTTATAATAAAAGTATAATAGAAGAAATCTTTAAGTTTGCGGCGGAGAATTCTAAAGTATAATTTAATAGAATATATAAAGCAATTGATAAATTTTTATTAACTTTGTTTTACTTTTATTTAAATAAGAGTTAAGAAAGCCGAAATTTTTGCTTAAATATTCAAATGTTAATCTCCTTCTTATTAATTAAATAAAACGATTCCTAATAATATTTCTTTATATATTATTTATTCTATATATAAGCCTTCGATTATTTAATAGTAATTAAAAAAGATTACTTTTGTAATAAAGCTTAAGATATTTTTATTAAATTTATTATTTGGAAATTTAAAATAAAGAATTATACTTTTTACCGAAACTTATTTCCTTATATTATTGCTCTTTAATATTATATAAATTTATCTTTAAGGTTTATAAAAAGTAAAGAATTAGCAAGGTTTGTATTAATATTTTTTAAAGTTAAACGCTAAAAAAAGATTAAAAAGCTAAAAATATAAGTAATAAAAATAAGGAAGAAAGTATTAAGTAAGGAGTATTTAAATATACTAACTAGTATAGCTAACTTAATAACGATATACCGGAATCAAAGCCGCTAAAAGAAAGTTAAAAAGTTAAATATATAAATAATAAAAATAAAGAAAAGGATATTAAACGAAGAATATTCAAATATATTAACTAATATAACTAACTTAACAACAATATACCGGAATCAAGGCCGTTAGAAGGAGGCTAAAGAGCTAGAGGTACAAATAATAAAAACTAGAAAGAAAGTACTAGGCGAGGAGCATCCTGACACCTTTAATTCGATATATAATCTCGCTAATAATTATAAGGGAGTAAGTCGATAATAAAAGGTATTATAATTAACAAAACAGGTATTAAGAATATATAAAAGGATATTAGGTAAAAAATATCCTAATATCTTCCGTTTAATATAAAGTTTCGCTAATAAGTATAGCGAAACGAGTCGATAATAGGAGGTACTATAGCTAACGGAATAGGCATTAGGAATATATAAGAGGATATTAAGCAAAGAGTATCTTGATACCCTTAGTTTAATACAAAGTCTCGTTATTAAATATAGCAAGGCGGGTCGATAACAGGAAGTATTATAACTGACGAAGCGGGTAATAAAAGCAAGGAAGAGGACGTTAGGCGAGGAATATCCTAATACTATCTATTTAATATATATACTTATAGAACTAAAGGAAGGTCCCCAGAGTATTATAGAAATATATTAACGGTTTTCAAATTCTGAAGCAAAATCTTATATTCAATACCCAAATACCTCGAGGAGGAAATTACGCGGTCCTTTTATTCGGATTTGGAAAAGGCTTATATAATCGGTTATATTCGCAAGAGATATATCCTGATATTGGCAATTATCTATTGCCCAGAGTAGTTTATCTATAAGGTATAAAATCAAATTCTTTAGGACTATATAGACTAAAAACTGGTTGAAGGTTACGTAGACATTTGATTTAGTAATTACTAAATATATCAATATCTGCATATAATCTATCAAGGAACGAGAGAGTATAGGAAGAAAAACAGGAATTGCCAAATTTTGATAATATTCATCTCTTAAGTAAAACGGCGAAAGGCTGCGATCTTACGCCTTATATAGTAGCGGTTGGACGCCGAGTCCAGCTACCCCAACACCGACAAGAAATTAACTTTATATATTACTTTGTCGGGGTTTGAGTGGCCGAAAAGAGATAGCTTCGTAACCGCTTTAAGCTGCTTGAGTACTGAGGACCCCTGCAGCCCTATACCGGAGACTACGTCAGACCTAACGATTAGCAATAAGGATTGAATCTTTAATGTATTATTATAATATCCTCTTTTATATTACCCCTTTATAAATAATAAATATAAATAGAATTATAATCTTTTTCTTGTTATACTTTTCTTACTATATTCTTTTTTTATTATATAAATATAATAGGTTTATATAATTTGTTTTAAATATTATTCTCCTTTTCTTTATTTTTTATAAATAAATAATATTATTTGATACTTCTTTCCTTTAATTATAATACTAAGTTTCGTTCTTTATTATATAACGGTCTATTATATTATATTATAATATAATGTAAATACGTCGTAAGAACTTTAAGCGCCCGCCGATTTATTATAAATATATTTATTAAGAATATAAAATTAAGGATCGTATTATATTGTTAAAAGCTCTTAATATTAATAAAAATAAAATATTATTTTTAAAAAAATATTATTAATTAATTATTTAATATTCTCTTTATTAATATATTTAAAAGTAATTAAGAAACTAATATTTCCGGATCAGATTCTATTTTAATATTAATAAATTTCTTAAGACTTTCCTTTATAATACCGTTATAAAAGATTTCAAAATATTCTTTAAATAAATCTTAAATAAATATTCGAAAGTATAAGCTCGTAATAGCTTTAATAACTATTAGTAGGTTCTGAATACATATGTCTTCGATTAATATAAACGCAAGCTAGATAACGGAATAAAGAAAAATATAATTAATATAAGAAATTTTATTATAAAAAATAGTCTTTATTAATATATTTAATTTCTATAGTATAAGAAAGTCTTTATAAATTAATATTAACTCCGTAAACTCCCGAAGAAGCGGGGTATTAGTAGTATTAATAATATATACCATATTTTTTTCTACTATTAGGTTTATAATAATTATATATATATATATATATATTTTTTTTTTAATTTACATTCGATTTAATACTTTATATAAGCTTATATAAGCTTTTAATATATATTTCCTAACTTATAGAAGCTCTTTATAAGGAACGTTTACAGTATATCTAAAATTTATAGTCTCTTCCTTCTAAATAATTAATATACTTAAACTTCTTCTATTAAATAAAATTATTAAAGTAAAATTAAATATTCCTAATTCTTTTTATCCTTCGCCGGAGCTTTAACCCCTTTAAACTATATAAGTTTTTTAATAGCGTAAATTATATATATTACTTTTATCGCGTATTTTCTTATTTTTAATAATATTTTTAAATTTATAATATTAACAATCTCCTTTAAGGTCCTTTTCTAAACTATTTATTAAAAATATATTAATAAAATATACCGCATAATTATTACGCCTTCGTTATATAAATAATTTATAATTATAATATTAAATATTCGTTATTTATATAAAAACTCTTTAAAGCTTATTTTTTTAATTTTTAATTATATTAATAAGGCGTTATAAGGCTTTAAACGGCCTTTATATAAAGTTAAATACTTATAAAAGATTTTTAGTATAATAGTAAAAAGATAATTTTATTTTTTTTTCTTTTTATCTTCTCTTTTATTTCTATTTATATTTCTTTTATATTAATATTATTTTGGTTATAATTTCGCTCCGTATAGGCTCCGTAAGGGTATCGTTATAAATACGTTTTACCGCTTTATTCGCTACTTCGTTCCTTAGGATTCTTATATAATTAAGTATTTAAATAAGTTCTAAGATAATATTATATATTTTAATATTCTTATAAGCGGATTATATTTATTATAATTATATTTAATTTATTATCGAATATATTTCTCTTATTATTTTTAATAAAATTTAATTATTTAAATATATTTTATATTCCCGATTTAAGTTTATTTTATTTATATAATAAATATATAACTCTTTAATTATTACTATTAAACTCTTTAACTTCTTATAATATATAAATATAATTCTTATATTATTTAAGCGCTTCGTACGCTTCTATTTTAAGTTTCTTAATACGGTTATAACGTTTTTATTCTAATCGGATTTATCCGAATAGGCTTTTCTATTCGAAAGCGATTCATTTATATTATATTTATATTATATTATTTTCTTATTATTATTTATAATTACCCTTAAGGGTTCGACTTATAGAACGGCTATATATAGAACGGTTTATATAATTTTGCTAAGCCCGGAAAGTTTAATTATTTACTTTCTTTTTTATATTTTTTATATTTTAATATATTTATTTTTCTTATTTAATTTTATTTCGAGGTCTCTACGAATACGTTTTAACGTTATTATAATTATACTTATTAAATACTTATTATTTAATTTAATTATTATTTTTACTATTAGTTTGTTTATATATAAATTAATTAATATTATATTTATCTTTACCTTTAAGGCCTTTATGACTATTATTTTATATATATTAATTATAATTTTTAAAGATTATTCTTAAATTGCTTTAAGTTTATTTGCTATTCCCTTTTTATATATTTTAATACTCGTAGGCGCGTATTATATAATTATATCATATATAATTATTAACTTTAAAACAATAATATATACTTACTGTCTAGCTTTTAATAATCTTTTCTAAGTAAATCTATTTAAAGTATTTAAAGTCGAAGTTCTTTTTATTAATTTAACTTAAAATAACCTTATATAAGATTGCTATTTTAATTTAAAATTTAATTAAACTTTTAAAACTTTAATATTATTATTTATAATAATAATATATTTATTTAACTTAAGCTTTATAATTATATTAAAATATTTTAATATTTATATTAAATAAATTAGCTTATATTTCTTAATTATTAATTAAGAGTTATATTATATTGTTTATATATTATATATATAATAAATATTCTTTAAGTTCTTGTAATTCTTTTTTATAAAAATATTATATATAAAAATATTATATATTAAAATATTATATATTAAAATATTATATATTAAAATATTATATATGAAAATATTATATATTAAAATATTATATATTAAAATATTATATATGAAAATATTATATATGAAAATATTATATATTAAAATATTATATATTAAAATATTATATATTAAAACATTATATATTAAAATATTATATATTAAAATATTATATATTAAAATATTATATATTAAAATATTATATATTAAAATATTATATATTAAAATATTTATATTATTTATAAACCTGATAGCATTCGTCTTAAGTTATATATTTTCGTAAATATTTAATAAATCTATATTATAAAAAATATATAAAATAAGTAATAATAATAATTCTTACGATATATTTATATTAATTTAGCGCTTTAGTAATATATATATATTAACTATTAAACTAGTTTTCCTTATCTATAAGAAGTTTTCTATTTATATATTAAATATATTTAAAATATAACTTTTATATAAGAAATATTATCAAAGGTCTTAATAATATTAAAATTTAATAAATTCGCTATATTCTTCTTTTTCTTATTTTTATTTATTTATATTATATAAATCTTTTAATCCTAATTCTTGTTTAAATATTTAATAACTTATTATATATTTTAATATTATATATATTCTAATATTATTAATTCTAATATTTTGCTTAAAGTATTTAATAATATAATAAATTTATATATTTTAAAATTTATATAATCTCCTTTTTAAAGTTTTTATATTATAATTATTATTATTAATTTAAAGTAGTTCGGCTATATCTCTTCCTTTATATATTTTTGGAAGAAAAATATAAATTATAATAATATTTTATTTAATTTAAAGGCTTTATTCAAAGCTATTTTTTTAGTTATTTAATATATTTTATATTTTATTAAGGGATTACCTCTTTTTATTAATTCTCTATATTTATATCCGGAGATATCTTTTAAATTAATTTATAAAGGGGGAGGGAAATATATTTTAAATAGGATTTCTATTTTCTTTTCTATACTTATTATTAACGCTCGTTCTATATTATATAAAAGGGGGATAATTTATTTCTATATTATTTTATTTCTATTTTTAACTTATTTTATTATATAATATAGCCCCGTATTTGATTTGCCGGTATTATATATTATAATTTTAAACTTTTTATATTAATATCTCTTTATTCCTTTCTTTATTTTATTTTTAACTTTTTAATATACTTTTTAGCTTTTTTGAGTTTAGATTATAATATATTCCCTATATAAACGGTATATATCCTTTATAATTTTATTATATTTATTAAATTAATATACTTTGACTCTCCTAAACAGCTTAACTTATAAAATAAAGATTTTAATAATTAATTTAATAATTTTAATAAGCTTTATTATATATTTATTAATATATTATCGGTTTACTTAACTATCTTCTAATTATTACGGGGTATTAAAAGTTAAATTTTTTTTAAATTTTTTTAAATCTATTTTTCTTTAGTTTCTATATAAGCGCAGCAGTTATGTTTTGGGTACGGTTATAAATATACTTATTTCTACCAAGAAGTAATTCGATAAGTATTTAATATTATTTTATATTTAATAATTTCTTAATTATATACATCCCTGGTTATTATTCTTATAAATATCGTTAATATTGCTCTTACGTTTTATATATTATTTAGGAAATCGTCAGATTAAATATATTATAACAAATATAAAAATTTTATTTATATTAAATAATATAAGTTAAAATCCTTTATATTTAAATATTTTTTTAAAATTTATAAAATATAATTTAATACCGGTAGACTTCCTTATTACTCTATATCGTTATAACTAAATAGAAGTAAATTATATATATTATATATATATAACTACTTCGGTTATATATTTATTATATAATTTAATATTAATATTTTAATATTTTTAAAGCTTTATTCGACTCTTTATTAATTATTGTTTATATTTTTATTAATATAGAAGCAAAGTTTCCTTTTATTATTCGCTATCGAAAAACTATTGGAACGTAGTTTATATATATAATAATCGAAAGGATTCCGTCATAATTCTTAAATTATTAATATATTAAATTTCTTTATTTCTTACTTATTTAAGAACGAAGCTATAACCTTGTTTTTCGATTCATTAATATTATATTATAATATATAAATACTTTAAGTATACGCTATTATAGCTCCTCGGAGGTTTTACTTATATATTCTATAATATTAATCTTTATTTCTATATCTTTCATCTTTACGGCGGTTACGGATTAGGTATACTTTACTTATAAAACGGATATTATATTCAAATAGGTTGTTTCCTTTAAGTTTTTAATATACTAGCTTAGCGTAAATATAACGCTATTCGGTCGTTTTAGTCTTATTATAATAGCGATATTCTTATTATTAAATACGGCTATTTAAAATATAATAAATATAAAGGATCTCCTTATCAATTATAATATAATAAATATTAACTTTTTTCTTTTATTTTCTTTAGTAATTTCTGCCTTTGTATATATACTTTGCTACGGGCCTACTATACTTAATATATACGGTAATGGCGCCGTTACTGCGTAGTACTTAAGCCTCATTCTATAAGTTATATTTGCCCTTTCTATATATCTTTTTCTTTACTTCGTTTTTAAAATTTATATTTAATATTTATATTGAATTTTACTCTAAGGCTTTTTAAGCCTATTTAGATTATATTTTAATTACTATTATCTTTTTAATATATCTCCTCGCGGTAAGGATTTCTTTTCGATATAATATCGTACCTTCTTTTCTAGCGATATATTTTATAATCTCTTCGGTGAATATTTAATTTATCCTAGTTATATTTTTTAATCGATAATCTTTATAGCTATCTCTAACTCCTTTTTTAATTAATACGTTAAAAATATATTATTTTAATTATATATCGCTTATACTCTTCTAATAGCTATTATCGTATATATAAAAGTCTTTTTTTCTTACTTTATTATAAATATAGCCTTTTCTAGCCTATTAACTATTTTCTCTAAATATTCTATTATTATTTATTACGTTAGAAGCGTACCGCCTACGCTCCTTATATATACTGCTATATACTTTACTTTTCGGAATACTATTAATATTTAGTTTATAATAACTAATTTCTCGTCTTTTCTTAGTCCTATTTTATATAGTTTTTTATTTTCTTTTATTTCTTATATAATTTCTTCTCATAGTCCGCTTTTTATATATTTTGTATTTACTCTGCTTGCTAGCCTCCGGCTAGTTGTATACCCTCCGCGGCCCTTATACATAACGCTATCAGCGCGCCCTCGGTACGTAGATATACTATTAGTAAGCTCTTGTTCTCCTCTTTAATTTAATTAGTATTTTGTATATATTTAAACGTTTTCAAAATTCGAAGATTTTTTTTCAATTATATGTATTAAAACGAATAGTAATAATATTATATTGTTATAAGTATATTAATAGTTTTATATTTTAGTTGCCGACCGTTTCTATATTTGTTAGGACTGTACTAAGTACTATACGTTTGATAAGGTCCGATATATAATAATATTCAATAGAGTTCGATGCCGCCTAGACTCTATTGAGCCTTAGTATATATGCGTCCCTTATATTGATATATCTACTCTTATATATACTTTCCTCCTTAGTATTAATATCCTTAGTTATTATATCCTTATAATCTACTTTAGGGATATCCTGATATTATATTAATACTTACTCCTAATTACTTTATTCGTACGAAGTAGACGAATTAAAAGAAATTAGTTTAAAAATTATTATTAATACGTCTTTAGTATATTAATATAACCTAAATTATACGGAAGTATAATAAAAGAAAGTACCTACCGAGTACGCTCTAAATTATACGAAATACTGCTAGGAAACCTAAGTTATACGGATATTAAACCCTAAAGAACTAATTTTTATTCTAAACTATACGGAATAATCTTAAGAGATTGAAAAGCGACTACTATTATATAAGAAGAACAAGATTACTTAACTTCGAATTTATAATATTTTCCCTTTATATATAAAGGATATTATTAATTTATATTTTAATTAAAATTTATTAAGTCCTTCTTCCCTTTTTATTATTATTATAATAAACTTAACTTCAAATCCTCCGAATCTTTATAATATATATACTTTTTAATATTCTTCCTTACCTTTTCCTCCTACCTACTTAAACCTCGATACTTAGTTAAAGGCGTTAGAAAAGAATATTCGTAATTGCTATAAGGCGGTTCTCCTAATATCTACCGACATAAATAACAAAGTAGAGGATATATAGGAAATACAAAATATTAACTAACTTTAATAATAAATAGAAGCAAATCCTAAATTAGTCCTTTAAATAATTAATAAACTTCGTAAGTAACGTAATCTAGGTTTAAAAATAATACGTTTATATAACTAAATATAAGAGGAAGCGGATCGTAAAAATAAGAACTCGTATTAAAAGGTTAAGCGAAAAGTTGAGAAGCTTTAGAAATAGTATAATAGACTAAATTAGAAGTATATTAAGATTCTAATAAAATTAAATATTATTCGAATTTAATAAAAATTTATAAATTAATCCTCTTCCGACCTCCCTCGGAATAAAAAATAAATTATTATCTTAAATATCGAGAAGCTAACGGATAGGATAGAGTTAAAATTTAAGAAATAACGTATCGGTATTCAAGAAAAGCTAAGAGTATATAAAAACAACTTTAAAAATAAAATATATTGAATCGCCTACGTCTATTCCTGTACGATAGGAAAGGCCGCTAGGGTTCTTAAATTATATCATAGCCTAGAGATACGCTATCCTTTTACTTTAATTCTCGAAGTCTTCGAAGAATTAAAAGAATAGCTAGCTAATCTAGATTAAAAATAAAATATTAAGCGATATTATAAAGATCTCGAATAGAATCGCCTTCCTTTATTCGATTTCTTTTTAAAGTTTTAAGAATATACCTTCTTCCTTTGTAAAGACGAGGAAGACATAATCTTAAACGTTATACTTAAGCTTAATCTCCGAATAAGGAACTAAGTTAATAACTTCAAGTAACTATTTACCGATTAGAATAAGTTCCGAAAGCGTATAATCTAGGTCGATAATAATTATTAATCGGAACGACGTAAGAAAGAGAGGAAAAAAGAACTTTTTATAAAATATCGTTTCTCTTCTAAAATATCTTTTATACTAGCTCGCCTAGTTGTTGTTTTCAAATCACTACCTAAGTTTAATCCTTAGCGTAATACCGATAAGAAGAATAATAACTATTATATATATTATAAAATAGGCTATTTATCGTTAAATTACCCTAAGAAGAAAATTTTATATAAATTACATTTTAAATATTATAAAAATTTTAAAGTATAAGTTATTCAAAGTACCTCTGACGATAAGTATAAGGTATAATAGCTCTTAATGGACCTTAAATCAGAGTTGAAAAACTAAACCCTTTTATAAAAGATACGGTAGGGGGCGAGGTCTTATCCTTATATACGTATAATATAGTAAATACTAACTAGTTATTTACCTTCTTATCATTTCTAATCAAAAGCTAGCTTGCTTTGTAAGAATAAACCTATTTTATTAAGTTTCTAGCCGATACGAATACTTTAGGATATTTCTTTATTAATAAAGGTTTGGTACCAGCTATATATAATAAATTAAGTATTAAACCTATATTTATGTTTAAGTTAAAAAGTATATAGGGTTTTGATAGCAAAATCTTATTACTTCTTTTAATATGTTATATTTACTTAAATATCGTCTTGCAAGGATATAAAGAGTTTACTGTACTAACATTTATTATTAACTTAAGTATTTATAATACTATTTTAGATAAACCGGTTCAAAGTATAGTTAGATATAAATACGGACTTCATATAATTCCTATTGATAATTTAGAAAGTATATATATAAAAATAACTTATATAAAAATTAACCGCTTTTCTTTTAACTTCCGCTTTTACTACTTTTATTAAACAACTAAAGGTCCAGGCTGCTTAATTAGACTAAGTTTATTAATTTAATAGAGATTTAAGCCTTTATCGGCTTTGTTAACTTCTATTGTCGCTTTGTTAAGAATTTCTCTAAGCTGATTAAACCGCTAGTATAACTTATAAGGAAGGACTAGTTATTTATCTAAATTAGCTAATGCTAGAATATATTTGAAGTAATAAAATAATATATTATAGCTATTTTAGTATTTAAGTACTTCGACCTTAAGAAGTAAGCTATCTTGGAAACGGATATATTTAATTATATTATAGAAGATATTTTCTCTTAATATAATAATAAAAACGTCTTCTACTTAATTATTTTTTATAATAAAAATTTTATCCCTATCGAATATAACTATTATATTTATAATAAGGAGTTGCTAATAATAATCCGCTACTTTAAGTACTAGCGCTTTAAACTAGAGTATACGGACCTTCTTATTTAAATCTTTACTAACTATTAGGCCCTAAAGATATTTATAGAGAATAAGTAACTTAATCGTTATTAAACTTATTACTTAAATTTCCTTATTAAGTTTAACTTCTAAATTATCTTCCGATTAGACATATAAAATACAAAGGTTAATATTTTAATAAAACGATTTAATAGTCGTTTAATTAACGAAAAAGATAAACGAAATTAATATTAATATTAAACGATTCTTATCCCCGATCATATTGAAATTAAGCTTAATATAATTAAACATACATTGTTTAAGAAAGTTATTAAAGCTAGTAAGCTAAATCAAGAGTACTTCGAATATAGAAAAGCTATTAAAGAGGGCTTAGACTATTTAAATAAAATTAACTTTATTAATTACTATATCGTCGACGGTACGTTATATAAGAAGGGACTACTTTAAATACTTAACGATTTATATATTAAAGTACTTCGGGAAGTATACAACTAACTAGTTAGTAAGTATTTAAATTAAACTTATATATTTAATATATTCAAACGGTATTACTATCAGCCGGGTTATACTATCGATATAAAACAATATATTAGAAACTGCTACCCATATTAGCGTAGTAAAATACCGAGGAAGAAGTCTAATAGTCTACTAGTCCTATTACCTATACCAAAAAAATACTAGCAAGATATCGCGATAGACTTTATTACGGGATTATCGAAGTCTAAAGGGTATAATATAATTTATACGATCATTGACCGGTTAGTAAAGGAACGGTACTATATTCCTTACTATTAGAGCTAGGATATTACCTTTATTAAGATTATAATATAAATTATAATTTAAAACGTATTCCGCCTCTATAGTCTCCTTAATTCTATTACTTCAGATTGAAGTATATAGTTTATCTTGTTAATATAGAAAACCTTTTATCAAAAGCTCCGTATTAAGGTTAACTTATTAATAGTATATTACCTTAAGACAGACGGCCAATTGGAACGTATTAATTAAAAGGTTAAATAAGGTCTCCGTATATATTATAATTATATATAAAATAATTAGGTACAATAAATATTAATAATAAAGTTTATTTTTTTTTAAATTTATTTTTTAATTTATACTTGATATAATACCTTATGCAAACTTATATAAGATTAAATATATTTCCCCCCCCGGTACGTATACGCTCTCCCGAAGGAACGAATATTACCGAAGAATAAAAGATTATATATTACTATTAAGAAAACTCTTTAATATATTTAAATATTATTTATTATTTTTACTAATTTATTATTCCTTATTCTATAATTCTTTCTAATTATTATTGGTTTTATTATCTTTTTTGTTTGTATCCCTTTTTAATATCTTATCCGTAGTTAAACTGTATACGGAGTATATAGATAATACTTTAAGATATTATTTATACTTGTATATATATTTCTGTTCCTATATTCTTGTTTGCGTTTGATATACGCTTTATATATTAATTATAAAAGGTCTTCCTTTATATCTTCCGTATAAGCCTTATATTTTCCTCTTTTTATATACTTATTCCTACTGTCTCTTAGCAAATATTATATTAAGCTTAAGATATAGTAAAGTTATCTCTCTTACAGAGCCTTTAATACCGGATTATCGGGTCTTAGGAGTAGATAAAGCCTACCTCCTTACTATATCCCCAGCATTTGCAATACTCTATAAACATAGGCGAAGCGCTTCTGGAGTCGAGACTCCTATACAATATAAACTCTTTATAATATTTACTAATTAATACGTACGATAAAATACCGTATACGTTCCGGACGCGTACCGTATACTCCTCGCTTAGGATAAATATATACTTTTATTATATTTATTTCTTTTGCTATTTTTTTTCCCTTAATTGTATTAATATAAATTATTTTATCTTAAAATATAATAAAGTATTATTTTCCCTTTAGGCCCCTTAGGCCTCCTTGACTCTTAGGGTTACCAATTCCTTATAAATTAATAACTAGTTATACTCTCAAGGGACGCAATTCGTATACTCTAAGGGTATATAAAGGGCTCTCTTATAATAAAAGGTTCGACTTTTTATATATACTTTGTTATATATTAGTTCGTAAATAAATAAAAAGGTATTTATTATATATATTACCTTAATTTTATATATTTATAATAATCGTATTATTATAAAGATCGTAATTATAATATTATAAAAACTTTGTATTATATTCCGTACGCGTAATATATACTTTATATTTATATTATATTTTCGTATATAGCGATTTTGATAGCAATAAGGTTTCTCAGTTCTTTATTTGAATATAAATAAAGGTTTGTAGCCAGTACTATGTACAAGTAAACTTCGTTGCTAGTTTAATAAAGTTTATTAATAATAATAATATCTTCTTAATATTTAATATATTACTATTTTACCTTAATAAAAATTTCTATTCTTGCATATCATTTAATTTTAATAATACTTCCTATAGCTTTACCCGAAAACGATTGATCGCTATTAAAGCCGAAGATATTACTTAGTATATAGAAGAAATACTTTAATATAGCCGTACCTAATTAGTTGAGTTGTAAGAGAAGATAAAGGTATAAGCCAATAAGTATCAAATTAATATCTCGTTCGAAAGAAGAAATAAAGTTTAGGTTTTGTTTAAGAATATTTAAACAGTATAGTTATCTTAAATCTTCGAAGATAAAATATTTAGCTTATATAAAATTATTAAGAAAGTCGATATATTATACCGACTAAAGTTCCTTTTAAGTATAAAATATATTAATTTCTTTTACGCTTTTAAATTATATTTAGATCCGGATAATTTTCTTTTTAGTTAATATATATTACTTTTAAAGCCTATAGAAGTAAATAGAAACGACAAATAGGAACTAGACGATATTTTAATATTATAGTATTATTATAATCGTTTTTAATATAAATACAAATAGTATAGTTTCGAAAGGAATAACGAATAGTATTGTATAAATAGTAATAACTTCAAGAACGTATTTGAACTACTTGAAGAGTTCTATAAATACTATTTAAAGATACTTCGGTAAGGAATTAAAAGGAAATACAATCTTATAATATAACATCCAATACAGTTTGATAGGGGTCAACAAGGCTCGGTAGACTTCGAAAAAGTACAATATACAATAAAATTTAATTAAGTTTATCAGACAATACTTTTATATTAGTAACCAAAATATGTTACGCGAATAGGCCTAGACGCCTTTTAAATTATATATATTATTATACCCTTTTTATTTTAACATTTGGTTTGGAATTGGTTAATAGAAACTCGGCTTAGTAGCTGGAAATATAAAAACTATACTTTTTGAAAGGGGGGGGTAATATTAGAACTGTACTAAGTACTGTATGCTCGATAAGGTTCGATATACGATAATACTCGATAGGGTTCGATACCGCCTAGACCCTATCAGGCCTTAGCGTATACGCGTCCTTTATATACTTCCCTTCTTAATATTAATATCCTCAGTCACCATATCCCTATAACTTGCTCTAGGTGCATCCTGACAATATTCGATATTAAAATTAAATTTAAAGATAAAGATAAAGGCGGTACTTATTACCTTATAAACCGCCCTACGGCCGCCGGTAATTCATAAAATCTTAATAATGATTTAATAAATTAAAATACGTTAGACGAAATAAATTAGAATAAGAAATAAATAATATTTGTTAATTCTAATAACAACCTAAATTATAATAATAAGGCTAATATAAATAATAATAGAAATAACGATACCGATAGTAATAATAATAGCGATATTAACGATAATATTAATATAAACCTCGACTATATAAAGACTCTCCTTTAGAGCTATATTAATTTTATTATTATATTTTATAAAGTTTTTAGAAAGTTTAATATCCTCTTTATTAAAGTAATAATCATTTATATAAAAGGAGAAGATAATTTTCTTCGAAAGTATATATTATTTTTGATCTTTTTATACTTTTAATATCATCGTTAATCGATCTTCGAATAGGAAAATCTTTATTATTAAATAAAAAGAAAACCTCTTCTTTTACCTTTTCGATTACTTTTTTTCCCTAGCTCTTTACGATAACGTATTCACTACGGAGTTGTTATAAGGTATTAGTAATATCTTCTGCGCCCGAATTCCTTCGGAGAAGAAAAGTTTATAATTAAAAATTAAATTTAGCGCTTTAAATATCCCTATCTTTCGTATACCTGAGTATACCGCCGATAGCTTTTGTATGTCTCTTATAAAGTTATTGTATTCGAGTATATAGCTTTGCTACTTCTAAGACCTCAGTTGTAAGTCTAAGCTAGAAAAGTCTTTTATTTAATATTATATACGATATAACCTAGTTAATACCGTTAATAGTAAGTTAATTCTCCTATTATAATAATCTACCTTTTTTAATAGCTTTAATATTAATTTTTATAATTTTTATAAATTAAGTATTATTATCGGTCCGAGACTAAATTTTCGATTATTAATCGAATATTATTCGATACTACCTTGATCAGGAGTTTTAATTTGATATTATTACCGTTTTTTTAAGCTGTTTTTCTAATAATATTGTTTAAAAGTTAACTAGACTTATAACGTTAGTTATCAATTTTAATATTCTGATTAAGTTATCTTCCAAGCTATTAGAGAAGGTAACTTAGAGTTAACGTATATTTTAACTTAATCGCGAGAATAAGGAGTTTATAAGGAAATTTAAAAGCAAATATAATATTATTTAATATACCCTTCCGAACGATCCTTAGTTTAAGATTAAGTAATAAATAAATACGGCCTTATATTATAAGAAAAATAATCGATAGAATCGACTACTTTAAAAAGTTTAAAAGCGATATTTTCGAAATATTAATATAAGTATTTTTAAGGTTTAATTTGCTAATTTATTTATTATTATTTCGAATAAAAATATTAAGCCTCTAGCTCTTTATTAATATAATATTTCCGAGTACGGTAATATTATCCGGCTAACCTACGAACTAATTATTAATTTAATAAATCTTAAGAAATATATATAGAAACTTAAGATCTTTCGAGTTTATATTATATTATATAATTAATAAGAAAGTCGATATTATATTTATTTATAATTAACTCCTTTATTAACGAAGTTGATAACTTCGTCGAGAAATTTAAAAAAAAATATTAAAAACCGCTTCCTATTAATATATAAGTTTATATAATATATTTTCTACCTTAGTAATAAAAACAAATCTTATTAGAAACGGATATTTAAATATATTAAATTTTATAAAATAATAAATAAAATTAAGAAATATTTATAAAGTTTTCTTTTAGTAAATAAGGTACTTTATTCGTATTTATAATATAAAATAATAAGGCAGGTCCTTTCGAATATTATATACTTCAAAAATTACGTAATAATGATATATAAGATTAATTTGCGTATATAGCTTTTATTTATAATAATATTTATTATTATTTCGCCTTTTCGTTTATTTTCTATATATTATATTCGTAATAAAGATTTATGTTTTAATTTAAATAATAATAATTTAAATTTAATTTAAAAGTAATATTTATTTTTCTATATATATAAATCGCTAAAGATCTTATTATACGTCGAAATTCTAATATTATCGGGAACAATTAACTAGATTATAAAATTACTATTTAAAAGAAAATTAAAGTAATATAAATTAATATTAAATAAAAACGGGAGTTAAAAAAGTATAAGAAAAATCTTAAAGTTTTAATAATAATAAAGAAAGAATATATTAAATAGCGATATATAGTTTATAGTCGATAGAATATAAAGAAATATAGTAATATAGCGAATTCCTCTATACGATTATTAAAAATAGTTATTAAAAATAATAGTTATTTAAAGCGTCTCGAGCTAGTATAACCGCTTCTAACATTTAGAATTTATAAATAAAGCTCGTTTAATATTCTATCGAGTCAGTAAAACTTGTTTTAATAATCTTATATACTAAATTTTACCCGTTTTCTATAAGTAATTCGCGTCTACGTCGATGTTAGTATTAAAAAACGTTTTAAAATAACTATGTAAGTAGTCAGTTTAATATAAAATCGAAAAGGGTTTAATATCGAATACAAAGTCGATACTTAATTATTTAGTATTTAATTTCTTTTTTCAAATAAAAACGGTAGCAAAGAGTAAATATAAAAGATCAGAAGTTAATACTAATAATTAAATATAATACTTATTATAAAAAGATAAAGAATAGTTTAAGAATATTTAATAGTAAAAGCTATTATATGAACTTAAAGAATATATATACATAGAAAACTTCCTTAGCTCGGTTATATAATAGAAATTTAATATAAATAAGATATTTCTATATTAAATTAAAAAATATATATATTTATATATAGAACTTCCTTTATATAAATAAATAATAGAAGATTCTATTTTTAGATAGGAAATACTTATAATATAAACCTTTTATTCTTTTAATAACTATAAATATAGAATTAGAAATATTATAAAATTAAGGAACAATCGGCCGGATAGCGCTAGTTAAAAGAATACTCGCTTATTTAATTCTTAAAGAAGAAAATTAACCGCTATTTAACTATTTAGTATTTATATAGCTCGAATAACAAATATTAAATATATTATTCGTTTCTCTATAATTTCCGATATAGATGAAATCTTTTAATATAAGTAAATAGATACGTACTTTTGTTCCTAAGGAAGTTGATTATAATTAAAGTATATTTTTTAATATATTTCTAATTAGTATTTAAGATTTCTTTTGATTTATTTTAGATAAAATTCTTGTAATAGAAGATAGTAATATAAAAATTAATAAAACTAACGTTTCTATTAAAACTACGAGCGTTAAGTTTGAAATTAATATTATATGCCTTCAAAGCTCTTATCCAAAGAAATAACTAAAGATATATTAAGTATTATTATTACTATCGAATCTACTATCGAATTTATTAATTGTTTAATTATTTCTATTATTGTTCTTTTATAAAATCGAGGTAAGTAAACTATTCGTAAAGGTAATTATAAAATAGCAGCGATTATCTTTCTTCTTAATATTATTATTATTACCTTAAGTTTCTCCGAATAGCCTTATGTTTACAAAATTCGACATAGATACCATGGCTTGAAACTATATACTAATAGCTTAAGGGGCTTGGAGCGGCTTGAAGTCCCAACAGCTAAATCAGCTATTTCAGTTATATAAATAAAAATAGTTATAATTGTTACGATTTATAAACCAAATGGTTGCTGGCCAGTAGTAACTAAATTATTGTATTCGATTAGATTTCTAATAGACTTAGAATACAAGTTTTTTATATATTATATATAAACTACTAAGTTGCTTGTTAATATATTAATAATAGGCTAATTAATACTATCGATTATTAATTGATTTTAAGAGTTTTTTTTATCAAATTAGAACAGCTCGCTAGCAAGTTAAATATTATTGTTATTGACGTCCTTAGCTGAGTTCCCAACTTATTGTTAGTAACTTTATTACTATCTTTAATATATTTTTTAATTTAAATTTATTAGCCGATCTATTAGCTCCGAGTCTATAATACGATCGTATTATTATTATTTAGGCTTTTAATCTTATCGATTTTATTATATTTGGTTACTAATACGTTAATAAAATCGATAACGTTACTCGTTAAGTCGCTTCTTATTTGACTATAGGAAGTTTCCGTCTAGCTCGACGGCCGTCTATAGCGATTATTATATTTCGAACTATAAGAATTCGATCCCAGTCTATATAGTTAGATTTACTATTCGAAGAACCGTCTTAGTTATAAAACTAAGTAATCGATAAATTATTAGTTCGAAATTTAATTAAAGTTTTTGCTAATGCAACTTTTTAATTTAAACGACTTTTTGAAGTTCCCGCTTTGATGAATAATATACTTAAGACTTTTCCGCTTAACGTCTAGGGTTCTTATCCTTAGGTTTCTTAATTTAATCGACTAGTTTCACAACCTAGATCGCCAACTCGATTAGTATTTATAGACCGTTGATAAGAACGATTATCAACTTTAGTAATATCGACTAAAAAAGAGATTTATAACTAGTTAATTAGATTAAATACTTCAAATATAATAGGCTCTATAACAGAGTAGCAAATATAGACGATAATTAATATTACGGTTACCAAAACTATTACTAATATTGTTAATAATACAATAAAAAACTTGCTTTAAGGCTTATTAAGTCTATAAGGCGAGCAAGGAAATTAAGGCGAACCTAATTTAGCTAACGGTTCCGATAATAGCGGTAAGTAGAATATAACCGATTTCGGCTATTTCAATCCCTATTTTAATAAGTCCTTTGACGAAGGTAAGATTGTTATTATTAGTAAAAACATTTATTATTGTTTAGTTATTTTGTTCGTCAAGAGGATCCGAAATATAGCTTTTATTAAGAAATCGCCTTTTATACGGATTAATATTAATACTTATCTAAGAGGTACGGCGCTCTTATAATATATAATTAAATTATCAAATTTCGAGAGGATTAGTCTCCACGCCAATAAGAACAGTATCGATAAATAATATAACGCTTTTATTCTTCGCTTCAAAGAAGCTACTAAAGTAACTTTATTAAATATTATATTCAAAAAATATATTTAGCAAGATATACGTAATTGACAAGAACTAACCGTATACGTCTAGTTTATTTTGCGGTATATGAAGTCTATTGAGATTGTATCCGTCAAAAATTAGTTAACGTTTATATATTAAGAAATCGCAGCTGAATTATGTATTTTCGTCGACCTGTTAATGTCGACTATTATAATATTAAATTTTATTTAAACTTTCGAAATAAAAAAAATATTTAGTTTAAAATATATTAGACTAAATAAATATTAATATAAAGGCCTACTAATTAATAATAACAAAGTAAGTATAAGTCTAATTCTTATTTAGCTTAGTAACTATTTAGTAACCAAATATTTTAAAACTTTTAGTTTTAAAATTCTTAACCCTTTTATAGTTGATAGTCTTTTAACGGTTAATTTACTTACCGTTCCTAATAGTACGGCAACTAGCTAAATTTATAATATAAACCTTGCGAACTCCAATAGCTATCACCGTCTCGATTATAGCTCTAGCTGCCTGCGCCTTTAAATACGTTAGGTTCTTAAACGACGTTATCGAATTAAAGATTTAGAAATATATTCTTAAGAGACGGGTTAAATAGTTAACAAAGTTAACCCTAACGACTATATAATAGGTTCTGATCTAAGGCTATAGTTTATTAAACTTCGGCTGAAGATTCGACAGAAAATAAGAATATTAAAAATATTAAAAATATTAAGTCAATTAACGATAAAAGTAAGATATATTATATATAAAACGAATTAGAAAACGACTTCTACTACAAAGATGTTAATAACGTAGATAATTAAACTTATATCGACGATCATTTTATTAGCTTCGTTGGTATTAAGATTAATTATCATCTTTATAATAAGTTATTCCTATCGAAGACTAAGTTATATAAATATATTCGTATAAGGTATCCGAAGGAGTCGACTTCGTTAATAATTAGAATCTATTCAACTAAGATTATAATAAATTCAACTACTTATAAGTTATTAATTATTGATTTTAAAATAATTAGCTCGACAGTTTCGATAAAAAATATTGAAGTTAATCTAGGTTTCAGAAGCTAATTATATATAATAGTGAATATCAAGTTATTAACGACGTTTAAAGTCGTTAATATATATTTAGATTATAGTACCGGTATTAGTCTAGTCAATAAGGCCTAACCTAAAGATAAATTGTTAGAAATCGAAATTAAAAGGATAGCGTCTCCGTTATATATTTATAAGGTCGACTCTTTTAATACAAGATTAATATTTATATAATTGCTTTGATTTACTTACCGTCAACGGATATAAATAGCAAGGAAGTTTTATTTTATATTTAATAAGAATTTTGTTTAGTTAACAACCTAAAAGTTAAAATACTTCTTAATAATAATATTATTAAACTAAAAGATATTATTATCGATATTGCTAACAAGTCTATATCAATTAGTAGTTATAAGATTAAGATCGCGATTACTCCTTGTTAATATAGTAAATTTATTCGATAAAAAGGCTATATTAAAATTTTACTTCTTATCGAATTTTATATTAAAGTAATAATACTTATTTTGACTGTATTATTAAATAATAAAAATTTCCTATTCGAACCGACGGACTAACATAATTTGATACTTTTTATATATATTATCGACTACAAAATACTAAATATATTAATAAGGAATAAGTTAAATTATTCGATTTATTTATTACGAAAATTCAATCTCGGATATATTTTAAACTTAGATTATAAAAACTGTTTTATAATCGATTTAAATATAAATTTTGCCAAACAGTTACCTTAAAGGAATTGGTTTAAAATAGTCGTATTTACGGTTATAACTTTCGCGATTTCTATAGCTAGTTTAATATTATTACTTCCGATAATTTTTAATTCGATATCGATAATCCTTAACTCGCTTACGATCCTGGAGATTAGATTATTAAACGGTATTATAATATACGGTTCTGCGGACGGCAAAGCTATTAAGATATATACAAAATTAGTTTACAAGTTCCCGACTTTATAGAAAGAAAACAGATTTATTAGTATACTAGAAAGGCTAGCAACAAAGTCCACTTATATATAATACTGGTTACAAACTTTTATTTATATTCAGATAGAAAGCCGAGAAATATTATCGATAGCGAAGTTACTATATCTAAAGATATAGCGTAAGTATTAAAAGTAAGCTACGTAGGGGGAATATAAAGTTTTCGCGCAACTCTTTACCTATTAAAACAAACTATACGAGTAAAACGGATTATACGAATATAATAAATACTTTTCAACTATTAAGAAAATTATTATAATAATATACGATATAAATATTCGAACTTTCTACTACACAAGGACCCTTTACTATATACGTCGCGCAATATTCTTATGTACCGCTTATAGTTTGTCCGTAATTAGATCCGTAAGGGAATTATATCTTAATAGTTAAGGAGGCCAGAATAGGGGTCTAGAGAGAATAAAGCTTTATTATAACTTAAGAGAAGAATATTTATATCGATATAATTATAAAAGAAAATAAGGAAAAAAGATAAATAAATATTTATTTATATATAAGGCGTTTATAGAGCGCTCGCTATATATAGACGTTAAGCAAAATATATACTACGGAAATCCTTATTATAAAAGTATTTGATTTAATAGGCGATTAATCCCTATTTATTAAATATTAAATTAAAAATATATATAAAAAGAGCTTCGTTTATTCCTTAAGACTATAAAAGGCTTAGCTACGGAAGTCTAGTAGAAGATAATATCTCCGCTTTACTTTAAATATATATAATAATATATTTTATAAAGTAATATAAAGGAATATAAAAGAATTAAATAGAATCGAAATTATTAAGAAGATATATAATAAAAGTACTTTTCTAACGAACTGCGAACGTAAATATATATAGCAGCAGATGAATATTATAACAAAGAAAATATAAAGGAATAGTATAGGAATGTTAATTAGATATAAAGGAATAGGACCCCTATCGAAGTTTATATATATAATATTTATAAAAACAAGAATTTAAAAACGGTAAATAATAATATATTAGTAGTACTTCCGAAGCGCTCTCTTGGCATTACTTAAAAATACTATTAATAACCTTACTACGAAAGCAAACGGATATTAAATAGAAAGCAAATATAACTATCGATAATATAATATAAAATAAACGTAAAGGGTAATATTAATAAATTAATAATAAAGTAGAATACTTTCTAAATATACGGTTTATTATAGAGGAAATATATAATAAGCCTTAATTGGTATTCAAATAGTTTTTGTATCGGCCTATAAGGGTATCAAATCGAGTATAATTTAAATAAATATATAAAGCTTTAGCTTAAAGAGGGTTAGCAAGATAAATTATTATATCTTAAATATATTAAAGTTTACTTGTTTAATATTAAAGATCGCGAACTTGTCAACAAAACTTTTAACAAGCTTTACGATTTGTTATGGTTATGCATTAACAAGACAAGCATGCACTATAATCAAGCGCTAGGCCCAATTAGGCTGGCGCGCAACTGTGCAAAACTCCATATATATAATCAGCTTTGGAGCAGCAGTACTTCTGCTCCTTAACTTTATTGTCTTAGTTAATAGACCTGCATGATATCGACCACTATTACCTTCTGCACTGGTATGACAGCTAGGATAATAATAATAACCCTCTCCCTTCCTTCGACGAAGTATTATATGATATCAAAGAAGTATAGAATTTAGAATATATAATATTAAATATTAATTATAAAAATCAAAGGATCAATAGCGCTATTAAATCTTCTATTCTAATCGATAGCGATAACGTTTATGTTTATATTTCTACTCCTAATATAATACGAGGCGGAAATACATATAAGGAAACTAATAATTATAATAATATTTATTTAAGTTATAATAGCCCCTTATTTTTAGAATAAGGCTAGGAATAAAATTTTCTTTAAACCTTTAATAACTTCGGTATCAAGTTTAAAAACTAAATACGATTTTTATAATTTTTATTTATTAATTTAATTATTAATAAAAGTTTACTATTTAAAACTCCTACTCTTTATAAAGAGATAAATTATATTATTTTTAATTTTTAATTTTTTTTTTTTGCTTCCTAACTCTATTTTACTATTGCTAGCCGTTATTACCGTCCTTTCGTTAATAAATAATATATATAAAAGATTAAGGGATAATATTTTTAATAATATTAAATTTAATTTCTTCAATAAAGGAAAAGAGAAAGTAGATATAAATATTAAGTATAATAAAGATAAATATTATATAAATAAATATTATATAAATAAGTATTTACGAAATAAGTATTAGACAATTATAAATATTATAAATGTTCGGGTTCCCTTTAAACATATAATAAGCGATATAAATTTAAGTAAGGGAGGCAAAGATATATTTATATTGAAAAAGTTTCAATATATAAATTAATCTTTAAATTTTATTATTATATATTACGGTTAATAATCGTTATAGGACGTTATTTATAAGATAAATAATATCGATAAAACTTCGAATAATATTAAGTTCGTATGGCTCTGATTGCTACTTAAGTTTAAATTTAGAATATTACCTTCTAATAAGTTAAAGCTAATTTAATAGAGTTAGCGATAGTTAAAGTAAACCTTTTAATATATATTTAACTAGCGTCTAGGCTATTCTTCTAATATACTTTAAATAATTTTATTTTAATAGAGAAAGATAAAAAAAAAATTAGTAAATCTAATACTTTTACTAAGGCTACTAGCGTAAGATTTACGATTAGTAATATATACCTCCAAAGCTTCTACTCGAAGGTATAATTGAAGATACAAGATTATTTAAATTTTATTATTATCGAATTTGTTATTAAATTTACTATTTTTCTTTTTAATCGCCCGATTTCTCCTAGCGTCGTATTATCTTATAATTTAGTTAAGTAAACTATTCGTAAAGGTAATTACGAAATAATAACAATTATTTATCTCCTAAATATTACAGCTGCTATTCTATTTTCTTCCGAATAGCCTTAAGATTAAGGAAGTTTAATATTAAATAAAAAAGATTAGGAAATTATAAAGATTATTAATAAAAGACGAATAAAAAGGTATAATAATTACGAAGTATATTAAAAGAATAAATAACTATATTAGAGCAAATTAAGAAACGTATAACAACTATTATAGAAGTTTAAAATAAAAAGCTAAGTATAATAGAGATATAAACGGAGTAGATAAACTCGTTCGGAGAAGAATTATTAATTATTAATTACTTTATTTATAAGAGAAATATATTTATTAATTATAAATTAATATAGATTAGAATAAATATTAAAATATTAAAAATCTTTTTATATTTAATATTCTTTTATTTACTTTCTCTATTACGAGATAATAAATCTAATTAAATTAACTTATATTTTTAATTATCGAAATACGATTTAATATCTATTATTAACCTAATTTTCTCTATATTTAATAATTATTATCGTTTTATTATTAAAACTTATTGACCGTGTAACTAATATTTAAAATCGTAAATATCGACTAGGATTTTTTATATAAAAGCGAAAAGGGACGGAGGTTTATTTAAAAAGATAAAAGTTTAAAAAAGGGTAGAAATTATATTATAATTATTAACCGTCTTAAGTATAAAACTAATTATTTATTATACGATTAAGATTTAGTGACTCTATAAGACTAATTATTTATAATAAATAACTATTTTCCTAAATAATAAAACTATTTATAATATATAAAGATAAGAATCGTTCGATTTAAAACTAATTATTATATCGAAATAATCTTTTTTCTTTTAATAATAAGATTAATTAGGCTAGCAACAAAGTCTATTTATACGTAGTACTGGCTACGAACTTTTATTTATATTCAGATAGAGAGCTGAAAGACCTTATTGCTATCGAAATCGCCGTACGAAGATATAACGCAGGCGTAAAGTATATATTATGTATACGGAACGTAGTACAAAGTTTTTATAATATTATAATTATAATTCTAATAATAATATAACTACTGTAAATATATAAAAACGATATAACATATACGATAAATACCCTCTTACTTATCTACCAACTAAAGTATATAATAAGATATACGTAAAAAATCGAACCCTTTATTATAAAAGGGCCCTTTATGTATCTTTAGAGTATACGTTGTATCCGCGTCCTTCGAAGGTATAATTGGTTATCAACTAATAAGAAAGTAATAACCTTAAGAGTCTATGAGGCTATAAGGAGCCTGAAGAGAAAATACTCTATTATATCTTAAAAGAAAATAATTTATATTAATATAATTAGAAGAAAATAGCAAAATAAATAGATATAATAGAAGTATATATTTATCTTAAGCGAGGAATATATAATATATATACGGAGTATATACGATATTCTATCGTACGTATTAATTAATAAATATTATTGCCGTTTTTATTATATAAGGGTTCCGACTCTATAAACGCTTCGCTTACGTCTATAAAGTATTAATACAATAATATAGTAAGGGGGCCTAATCTACCCTTAAGAACTAATAGTCCGGTATCGAAAGCTATATAAAAGAGAATAATTCTATTATACCCCGAATTTAATATAGTATTTACTAAGAGACGGCGGAAATAAATATATATAAATAAGAAAAATAACTTATATACAAGAGATATAAGAGAAGGCCCCCTATAACTAATATATAAAGCGTATGTAAAAGATAATCAAAAATTCAAAATTCAAAATTATAGAAAGACGTAAAAAGAACGTCCTCTAAGGCGTTATTTACATATTCGATATATAATCTGATAGCGAATAGAGTACTAGAAAAGGAAGCAAATGATTAAAATAGTAAAAAACAATAATAGTTAAAAAGGACTATAGAATAAGGATAATAACTCAATAAAAGTAAGAGATAATATTTAAATATATTAGAGATTTTTCTTGATAATATATATATAATTTCCTATTCCTTGATAATATTTGTTCCTTCGGGAGAGCGCGTACGTATCGAAGGGGGAAATATATTTAATCTTGTATAAGCTTGTATAGAATAGTATATCGAGTATATAAAAAAAAAAAATTAGTCTATTTTAAAAAAATTAGTTTTATGAAAAATTTAAAGAATAAGATCTTTTATAAGACTTAAAGCGGCGTTAAAGTTAATATAAACTATTTTCAAATAATTAAATATAATATATATTATTATAATAAAAATTTAGAAAGAAAAAAGTTAGATTTTAAAAATATTAAATATGAATTATTAAAATATCAAAGTTATAATAAATATAAAGTTATTATTTTAATTAATATTATTTTCGACGAAATAGTAAAGTTTATTATCGATAGCGATAGTAATAAAAGCGACGAAGATTTTAATTATAATTTATATTAATAGATATAATTAAATAAATATAAAGCTAAATTATTTTCTTTTATAAATTTAGCCGAAATAAAATAAATATCGGGGAATTATAATTAAAATAAAAGCGTTTTTTTAATTCGGAACGAAATAATAACTTTTTAAATAAAAATATTAAAAATATTAAAATATTAAATTTTAATATTTAAAAAAGCGATAATTTAATAAGATATATTATATTATTAAATAACTTAAAAGAACTATTTAATATTTCTATACGTTGATTTTAGCGCAAAAGAGCGTATAGAAACTATATTATTATTTAAAATTTATAAAGTAAATACCGAAAAACTTTAAAAGAGTAAAATATAGAAAATTTAATTATAAATAACTAAAAAATAGTTAAAATAAAGTTTATAATTAAAATAGTTAAAACGAATATTAATTTTATTCTAAAGATTTTTAAAAATATAGAAGGAATCTAATTAAACTTTTTAAAAAAGAATAGAAATTAGTATACTTTAAAAAATTAGAATTTATATAATCTTAAAAGGTATAGATAATATAATAGTTACTAAAGAATAGAAAATACCTTCTAAAGTAATAAATATTCGTTATTAAAACGGATTCTACTAGCGAAGTTATTCGCTTTAAAGCTAAATAATAATAAAGAACTTTTATTAAATTAAAAGTTTCGATTATAATAGAATATTTTCCGAAGTTATTAAATCGAACTCCTAGAGAATTCTTTTAGCTTTGAAAGCTAAATACGATTATAAAATATATTATTTCGATATAGTTACCGCTTTTCTAGAAATATTATTATATAAAGAAGTCTATATAGAGTAATTTTATAGCTTTACTGATAACTTTATTTTAATATATTATTTCTAAAAAACCTTATGTAAACTCAAGTAAGTATCGAAAAAATAGTATAATACTATCCAAGCGTTCTTCGAGTTATTAAACTATATAAGAATCGAATAAGACTATTTAATTTTTATTTATATAAATAACTTTCTAATCCTCGCTTTAAATATTAAGATAATTAAAATATTAAAAGAATAGATTTCGAACCGCTTCCGAATTAAGGATTTAGGAGAAATATCTTAATATTTAAATATAATTATTATTAAAAATCGAATAAATAGAGCTATTTATATTAATTAGCGGATATATATTAAAATTTTAATAAAATAACTTAATATAAATAATTGCAATTTAATTAAAATATTTATATTATCGAGTATACGTATTGTTTAAACTTGTTTATTATCTTTTTTTTATATTTACTTTTTTTTAAATTTTACTTTTTTTTCTAATATTTATATATTCACTTTTTTAGACGTTTTTTTATTTATCGTCTTTTTTTAATATTTACTTTTTTTAATATTTACTTTTTCGTCGCCGACCTTTCTATTCTCCAGTCAATCTGCGGCTTATAGATTATATAATTATATTTTATATTTTATATTTTATGTTTTTTCATTATTTAGTTATTTAAATATTTATTTAAAAAAAAAGAATTATACTACAATAGAAATAAATTATTATTCAAATACTATAGTTATATAAAACTAAAATATTCTATATAAGAAAAACTTTTATAAAGATTGTTTATTTATAATTATATTTCAATAATTTAAAATCTTAAAGTCTCGATGATATTTTTAATATAATATTATCCCTATTATTATATACTATATAATATCTTATTAAAATAATATATATATTATTATATCGCAATTATTGTATAATTATTGTATTAGAATTTTATACGCTGCCAAGGAGCCGCTAAGGTAACGCGCCTTCTGACCTTTTTTGTTGAGCTACTCTATAAGTAATCTTTCCTTTTAACGGGCTTGTATGAAACTTACAGAATCTTTAACGTAAGATTCTATCTTGTCCTTATTCCCCTTGGCGGCAGAAATGTTTGATTTAAGCTCCTGCTCATCAAAGGGAACGATTCTATTGAGGGGAATTTGCTCGCTACAAGCTTCAGTACTCGAAAGGAACAGGAGTCTAAGCTTGGAAAGTGACCAACCACCAACTACTACTTCAAGATGCTGTCGTTAAAGCGATAGAGGTTGCTAAAGGGTAATGGATGAGTCGGGCTGATCGACGTTGCAGTCTCTGGGTGTAGCTCACCTAGCTAAGATTCTAGGCGCTCGTTTCCTCCGCGTGATTAACTCTTGCTAAACAGCAGCTGAGATATTTGCAAAGTGTTGTGTATAGAAGTTATGAAAGATGCGTGGTTTCGCCACGATGCGGCTTTTTCCATCTGAGCTAAAGATATTCCTCAACGTACAATCGTTGGTGTCAAATTCTGGTCCGCGTGACTTAGGGCCCCACATATGTTAAACTCACACCCCTGTATAGAGTCGCTCAACAACCAGCGATCTAACGACTAGCCGATATGTCGCAGTTGACGCATAAATCTCATTGAACCATCAATTAACTAACTAAATTTACTATCCAACAACGCTATTCTAAGTAGGTAATACTACTAGTTGAAGCTTCAATTGCTAACTATATATACGATAATATACTACTACCCTGGTTTTACAGTATTAGGCTAGGCCTTATAGTTTAGGTCGCCGCTACCCTACGTTTCTTCCTAAATTTCTCGAATACTTAAATATATTTATCCTATTATTTATATTAATAACGTATAAATAAAATATTAAGTAATAAATATAATATATTATAATATATATATAGCAATTAGGAGAATTATTAGTTAAGTTTAATAATTTTTTATAATATTTTTAAGTTTCTTATTATTTTCTTCTCCGAAAGATTTAATATCAAAATTCTTAATATTATTATTTTAATATTAAAAATATTAGTATTATTAATTTTAATATATTAATATCGTAATATACCTCTGCTTTTCTTTTACCTCCTTTTAATTAGCTCCTAAATAAACCTCTTATTAGCAGAATTATTATTAGAGCCTTCGAGCCTAGCAAGGACCTGCTCCTTTTAATAGAAAAATAATTTTTCAACTTCTTAAAAAATATTATTAATAATAAAAACCCTTCTCGGCTTTTATATAAATAATATTATACTTATAAATACTAATTATAATATCCTAATAATATTATTCTAAATAAAAAAGAAAGTTATAATAAATTTAGAGCCTTAAATAATTTCGAGCTTAATAAAAATAAAATAATCTTTCAGAAGCTAATAATTAATAAGGATATTTCCTTTTATATCAAATATACTATTACTTTATTAATTATTTACGATCTTATTAAATAAATATATCTCTGCCTTTATTATATAGGACGTAATAAGACCTAGTCAGAAGTCTAACGTTTTTATTATAATATTATTTAGTATAAGGTTAGCTATTTTATAGAGCTTTGCTAATACTATTAAACTAATAATCTTCGGTATATTAGGCTATTATTAATAATAATTTAGTTATCTAATCCGGCTTAGCAAGGTTAGATAAATCTTATCGATATACAAAATAACTCCTACAATAAATATAAATAGATTATAATAATAATTGTAAATATTTCTCCCCTCCTACGAAGTATTTGGTAATATTTTAGTATTTTAGGGAAAAATTTATAATAATACCCGATTTTGATAGCTTTGTTACCAAGAAATAACGTTATAAAGGGAGAATTTTTGAATTATCTTCTATATTTTAGCCCCAAATCTTAATAGCCTTAAATTTAGGGGGTCCAAAATATATAAATATAGGGATAATTTATAAATCTATAAGAGCAATATCAATTTTATATTAAAATTTAATAGGAAATTAATATTGCTTTTACTTACTTAAAAATACTTCTTTAATATTTTATTCCTAGCTAATTATTAAATATTATAAAATTACTTTTCTAAGTATATATTCTTATAGCCTCTTGTTACTAAGGAACTATTTAATATTTATAATAGTCTTGCTATCTTCTTTATAACTTATAGCCTTATTAGGATCCTTTAATCTAATAACAATATTAAGTTTAAAAGGGCCCTATTCTATCTTTTATATTATTATAATATTTATATTATTAATAGCAATCCAAGATATCTCTAAATATAAGGAGTTATTAAAAAGGTAAACGGTATAATAAAGGATTATATTAATAATTAAATGTAAATTAATAAAATATCTCGTTAAGTTTCAGGCTTAATTAAAATATATATAATATATAACCTTATCAAATATATTTTAATATAAATATTTCTTTACCAAGTTTATTTCGGCCGTTCTTTTATTATTAATAACGAGATCTAGCTTAATCCTAAAGAGCAAAAGACCGTTATATTTATAAATAAAAATAGTAAGCCAAAGGACGATAAAATTTTTATTAATTTAATTATTAATATATAAAATATTTTAGGTATTTCTTTTGATATCCCCGAATTCTATATACCTACTTTACCAATATTAATAAAGGTATAATAACGACTAAGATCAGAACTCGAATAACTTGCTCTTAGCTAGTAATATCTTGATTATAATATAGGCCGAGATATTATTAACCTCCCTATTTATATTAAAGAATAATATAATATATTATAAATAAAAAAGATACTTAATAATAAAGCTAAAGGTAAATAACTTAAAGAACGAATACTTTCTTCCTTCCAATTATCTTAGCCTGCTATATCGTTAACCCTATTTATAACTAATAATATATTAACTCTTATAGCCCTTACAATAAGTACCCTTTAAGCCTAGCTATAAGCCGATAAAGAAATAGCTTAGAGGCTTAATATTAAAAATATTAATAAAAATAATTATTTAAATAACTTATTAGTTAGTAAAATATTAATTTTTAATAATATATTTTATTTTTGCCCCCCTTAAGTATTTAGGCCGGTTTTTGGCTAGGGGAATAATTTATAAACTTAATTTAACAATACCAAATTTTGGTAGCCTTACTACTAAAAATTAATATTATTAAATTATACTAATCTTTTTCTCCCCTAATACTTGATTACAAATTTACGGCTATAGGAAATATTTATAAATAAGGTAAGAGTAACGCCAAATTTTGGTAATAAAGTTATTAAAGTTTGGCGTTATTCTTAATTTATTTATAAATATTTCTCCTCTAATTTTTGAAAATACTTACTAATTATAAATTTTAGATTCTTTTATACCTTTTTATTCTCCTTTTTTACTTTATCCTTTTTTACCTTTTCCTCCTTTATTATTTCCGGGTATCAATTTGTACGTTATTAAAACTCGCGAATATTTTACTATTACTCAAATATAAGATAAAACTAAATATAATATTAAGATAAGAGCAATAATTCAGAAATTCTACCTTAAATATATTATCAAAATCTTATTAAAAAAGGGAAAAAGAGCTTTTATTATAAATAATAAAATAATTTATATCTGTATCCTTAGTTATTATTAATAAACTTATATATTGTAAACGTAATATAATATTATTAATTATAAATACTTAGCAAAAAATATAATATTAGTTTCGATAATATTAATTAATATAATTAAGATCTTTAATAATCCGATAAAGATCTCCTTAAAAGGAGCTATTCGGAAGGAATTATAAGCAAAAATATTAAAAATATCTTATCGGTATAAAAACTTCCTTTATAGCAAATAATATACTTATAGAAAAGCTAGAAAATAATATTTTTTTTTTATTATAATTTAATATTTTATATAGAAATAAGGCCAGGGAGCTAGATTTTAATATTTATATTATAATAAATATTAATTAAAATAATAAAGAGGCAAGAGACAATACAGGAGAAGGTATTAACAAAAATTGAAATATATTTTTTAAATTTTTTTAATAACGATACCGTTATAATTGCAATACAACTTCAATAAATATTCGCCCTTTATCTGCGTATATATAATTAATACCGAGCTAATTATAAAGTATTTTGAATATATAATTATTATTATAAATAGATTTTTCGGTTTTTAATTAATAATAATAAATAATTAAATATTATTAGCCCAAATTATTATTAATATTATTAATAATTATCTATATAACCAATTATCTAATAGAATATAAGATATTATTATATAGACCTTAAATAGATATTTATTAAGTATAGGAATAATTGTATTAATAGCTTATTATTACTATTTTGTATACTTAATATACTAACTTGGCTATTCTAAAGAAATCGGGGTTTTAAACTTAAAAGTATCCCAAAACAACCGGTTATTCCGCCGGATTTCAGTAGCAAAATAATATAAATTTAACAAAAATAGCAGTTATTACCGGGCAATTATTAAGGGCGAAAAAATTCTTTATTACAAAATTTTTTTTCGTATATACCGTTTCGGGTACCTTATAATAATAATATTATAATTACTTAAAAAGATACAGTAAATATTATATTAGGCCCTTATTAATATTATATTATATATTAATTAATATTAAGGGAAAAGTAATAATTAATTGAATAGTTAATCAATTAATTATTACTTTATTAATTAGGTAATTAATTAATCAATTATAATAGTCAATTGACCAGCCAATTGCCTGCAGTAATATATAGTAATACGTTGAATTAACAATCCAATATCAGTTGATTGACTATTCAACGAGATTTATACGTCAACTGCGACAGATATCGGACATCTTAATCCAAGAGTGTACACCGCGGTGACTTAGCACTATTACCCTTGAAGAGTTTAAGAATAATTCAACAACAACAATTAACTCTCGACCTATAATAATTTAAAGGTATACGACTGTATTAATTGTAAAGCCCAGGTTCTCTTAGCTAAGCTACGGTGATGAATTTCCACCTCTGAAAACTGTCTCATCCATTGCAGCAAGGGATCTCTCGGCTCGCCCAGTTGAGCTGAAGGCAGGCGATCAAGATTATTGAGGTATTGCTTCCTTTTATGTCCAACCAATAAGATTTTATCGAAACCCGCAAGATCCAGAACTTGATGAGGTGAAGGATCTTTTAGAGGCAAGATACCGCAAAGATATTCTTCATGGTCCGCACCCGGCCAGTGCCATACTGTCGTTGTAAAGTTGGGTACCCACAAAGGGAAGAAGCGATTCCAGTAGCCACTCGCCGGATTGAATTCCCAGCCAATCTTTTGCTCGAAACCGAGGTTTAGTAGGTTCTCCTCGCGTTGGGAGTACCATATATGTTCGTATCTGATTCTGTCCCAGCTAACGTAAATGTACGCTGAATCCTCCAAGTCATCGGGGAACTGGGATGGGGTGTCGAGCAGCTTCTTCGCTTGTGCATCTTTGAACGTTACAGTGTTGTAAATATCGTCTGCATTGACCGGTCTACGCCAAAACCCGTCGGAGAGTGTAAAGCCTTCAGTCGAGAGGTTTTTGCGGTATCCGCTCACCCATTGTTGCCAGCGGGAGAGTCGTGCGGCTTGCGATGCAATCTCACGAAGTTGTCTCTTTTGCCTTGCAGCCAACTTTATCAGCCGCCTCTGTTCTAGGTGTTCCTTTTCTAGACGCTTTTTTTCCAGGCGCTCCTTTTCCCACGCTTCTTCCTCTAGTCGCTCTTTTTCGGCTTGTTTCGCTTGCTGTATCAGCAACAGGTCTTCTTTGCGGCTCCTGATGATCTCAAGCAACCTGTCCCGTTCAAGCATCTAATTTTGTTCGCTACCTGTACCTTCCCCCACAGGGCGCTGGGTTTCGGTGTGTCTCGCTTGCTCGTCTTTCAGTCGTGTGCTCTCATTATCCTTAGGGCCATACCGTCGAGGACGAGGGGTTATGACGGCGGCGTGGTCCTAAACGGCGGTCGGTGAACATCATCCGAGTGCGAAATGGTTTTTATTTTCCAGCTGGGAACGAAATCTGCTTTCGTGCGATGTGAGTGCGTACGTGGCCGGGCGTTATCTGTTACACAAGGCTGTCTGCCAGGCAGACTCGCAGTGAGGCGGAGCAACGGTCACAGGCATGGATTTGTCTAATGACGACTCATGAAGTGTACTTGGCTCTCTCGGGCTTTGCTGGCTGCCTAACGAGGATGCTGATTGGGGGATGACACTCCGTAGAAAATCATTGCTGTCAAGAATATCGACCGCCGTCAAGCCAGCTTCAGGAAAAGTTGTTCGCAAGGAAATGTCTAGAGCCTTCACAGGACCGGATATCGAATCGTAATCAACTGCTCACGAGTATCTTGATGGTTTTCCCGACGTCTCAGAGTATATTGGCAGCGATCGCGAGCTGGCCTTATTCCGCCGCTTCGATGTTCTCGGCGCACGGAACTTGCTCTATCTTCAAGCCCGGCTTCTTGTTCTCGAAGAAGTGTTGAAGCAATATGACGGCGAGGATAAGGGCTTCATTCAAAGGAGTTGCATAACAAATGCCGAGAACGAGATCATCCCTTCAGAAGCGGCATTGGAGGCACTTCAGGTGACGAAAGATTGGACAACGTTCGTCTCACGTGCCGAGAAAGATGTCCACGATGACGATTTCAGCAAGAATGGACGTGGGAAGGGTCACTATAGGAAGCGATTAGATACCATATTAGAGATCCAAACAGTGCTCAAACAATACCCTACCCAACAGACACGATGGAAGTCCTTACGCGATTGGAAAAGTTAACACTCTCAGAGGAAGCATTGGTACTCCACGCCGAAGTTTTGCATCTAAACTCGCCGGGAAGTCGAGCGCTTGAAGTCTTCAAAGACTGGTTCAATCGCAAGAAGCCATTTGCTGGGAAGGGCAATAAACTGATGGAAAACGACGATATTGCCGCCATATGACCCAGCCAATTGCAAGATCGTCTATCAAAAACTCTGCAAAAGAGGGTAGGGTGGGTGTTCCAGGATAAGCGCCAAGTGCCACCATCATGGGGAGAAATGGTCTACTTCTCCGAGAAGCAACTTGCGCTCGCCGTCCAAATCCTGAGCGTTTTCTTCTCAGCCCTTGCCTTAACTGGGGCTATAATTGCCCTCCACTATATCGGTCCCACCGGATGGCGCTTCGGAGCGCTAGGTGGCTTCCTGCTGGCTTTTGCTTTGGCTGTGGGAACACTTACTAATGCAAAAACGCCGGAGATGTTTGCTGCAACTGCTGCGTACGTATCCCGCCTCGAAATATCCTCGGCAGCCGAGTGCCAACATACTATATAGCTTTGCAGCTGTCTTGGTCGTTTTCATTGCCACTGGATTGCCGAACTGACATGGCGTATAGTAGAAACACATGTATCTATAATTCTAAAAGGATACTATATAATACTATAGCAGAATCTAATGAATCTATCATGTGACCACAACAGCAGAATCTAATGAATCTATCATGTGACCACAACAGCAGTCTCTTAATCTCTCCGCTCCGCCGTAGTTAGCGAGACGTGGACTACAGACACTCCCCTTATGCCTGCGGTTCCCTGTAGTATGGAGATGCTCTTTCCAAACCCCTCTGTAGCGCGATACTGCTGATGAGCTTCGACGCTCTCCCATCCAATCAATATAGCCAAAGCACGGCACAGCTCTCCCTTGAAGTCAATCTTTTCGATGGCCCACCCTATGGCCGTCTCCCCTGTGCAGCCTTTCGCCACGGGAACAGATTTAGCCAGGAATTGCTCGGCATTGATCGTGGCCTTATCCTTCATCTCGGGGGTGAAGCTGTCGTCGCCCTGAAAATGCATGTAGAGAACTTCCGCGACTGGCGTCTTGCCTTTTCCGCCCTCGTTGTCTAGCACGGATGATGGAATCGGGTGAAATTTGACGTGGTGAAACTGAGGCGCCGACTCGATGAAGGGGCCCAGCTTGTCAAGAAACGGCGGGTATAAAGGCGAAGCCAAGAATTGCTCATGTCGCGAGATATCATCCCAGTCGATGAAACATCGGGCCTTCGTCGCATCCTCGTAGAGGAGGCTCCAACGGACGCGCAAACATCCCGGTTGTTGAAGAAGGGTGTTGTTGAGTACTTGCAACAACGGTTCACTGACGTCGGCCGATTTGAGGAAGAAAGAAGCTACTTCCGTGACTGAATCCATCTCTTGGTATTAAAAACTTGGCTCCGAAAGAAATGAATGTTCTAGTTCAACGCAATTGTTAGGCGCCGTAGAATGATCTCGATTTACTAAGCAAGAGGTAAACATTTTGCGATACTGGAGTATCTTTATTTATCTCCATCTCGGCGGAATTCGACCCCGTGAAAAATCTCGGGTTATAAGTTAGGCCGTGTATTGATAGATAACAGATGGGGATTCGTCGCTCTATTCGGTCTCGGGTTATAAGTTAGGCCGTGTACCGAAACAGATAGCCTCGTCGCTCTATTCGGTCCCTTAACTCGAGGTAATCAGAATGTAAATGTATAGCTAACTTACCTAACACCACAATCCTCTTAAAAGTGGATCCCTAATTCCCCTTTTCTCTGAAATAAAAACACCATCGGCGCTAAGACAGAGATACCAACTCAACATCACGAAATGGTTGCCATTCAAGCTATCCGCAAGTCCAACGCTCGCATTGCTGAGCTACCAGCGGGCCTTGTTGCGCTGTTCCTTGGCGGCACGAGCGGCATTGGCCAGAGCGCCCTGATCCAGTTCGCTGAGTACGCTGTCCAGCCCCGCATCTACATCGCTGCCCGCCGAGCCTCCGCCACGACGGGGCTACTTGAGGAGCTCCATGAAAAAAACCCAGGGGGCACCTACACAGTCATTGAGAAGGACGTCTCGCTCATCTGCGAGACCAACGATGTCGTTGAGTTTGTCAAAACTCGAGAAACCAAGCTCGATCTACTATTTGAGTCGGTCGGCTTCATCTCTTTCTCTGGCCGCCAGGAGACGGCCGAAGGTCTCGAGCCGTCCATGACGACGCGCTATTATAGCCGGCTGCGCGCCGCGCAGGGCCTGCTGCCGCTGCTCAACGCTGCCACGAGCCCGCGCGTGGTGTCAATCCTGGCCGGCGGGCATGAGGCCAAGATGAACGAGGAGGACCTTGACCTTCGCAAGCCTGGCAACTACTCTATCATCGGCGCAGCGGTCCACTCGGCTACTATGCTTACACTTGCCTATGAGCATCTGGCCCGGGCGAACCCGCGTATCAGCTTTGTACACGCCTTCCCGCGCTTTGTGGCGACGCCTCTCTTCACCAGGGGATCCACTGGGGTCCTGCGTCTGCTAATAGGGTGTATTGTCCAACCGCTGGCCATTTTATTTGCTACATCCGTGGACGAAGCGGGAGCGAGAGCTCTATTCTATTCGACCAGTGACCGGTACTTGGTCGGCGATGGCACTGTACCGTTGGCCGAGGGGATAGAGAAGTCACCCAAGTCTGAGGGTGGTGTCTTCTTGAGCAACGAGAAGAGCGAGAGCATAGACAACGAGAAGTTATTGGGAGACTTTCGAGCGAGAGGAGTCGATGAGCAGGTCTGGAGACATACGATGAAGATCTTTAATGCCTGTGCTACAAAAGCTCGGAGTTAAACAACCAAAAGGTCGAAAATGTCACAAACGTCAAGGATAGCCGACCAAATCAACGTGGCTTAGGATTGACATAGGTTTAGCCCTACAACGGAATAACTATGGGAGAAAGTCACGTAACTGTTACCAGCCGCCCTAGTCCATTTATAATATGCCCATTTGATTTCGGAATATTGTTAATATTCTCCATTAAACGTGAAGTGGCTGATACTAGGCCTTGACCACGCTCAATCGTCCATCTCGACCACTATTAAACCCATCGCTTTCCGTCTCTCCCTCTTCCTCTTTAGCCTGGAGACCGATGTATCGTGCTGCCTATGCCTCCGCTTCGCCAGCCCGACGCTCTTCCCGAAGCTTCGCCGCCACATCAACTCGATTACGGCCGGTCTTATCAAGCACGCTTAAAACAGGCGAGATTCTAGATCTATATTGTAGAGTAACGCCATAGATTTCAAGGCTTATTTATAGCTCAAATTTGGAAGAATAGCTTGAGCTATTTAGATTCATAATATTTGGGCTTAAAGTTAAAGTGTGAAGAATTGACAGCGAAATTTTTGTAAAGAATTTCGGTTGGGTGTGTCTTTCGCTTTGCAGGGATGGACATTAAGTATGCTATTCTCAAAGAGACAAAATGAGAATCCCGGGGATTGCAACGGCCGAAGGGCTGTGAGACGCACGTTTAGTACACTATCGCCAATGCCAAAACCCTGAAAATGCACGTATACGAGTACGAGGATGGTTTTAGGTGTTTTGGCCGTCTCGCTTAGTATAGGGGCCTCCGGCCGCTATAGCGACGGTAGGGCCCCCAGACGGTAGTGCTAAGGCGAGGAGAACCCCCCTATCTATACGACTAGAACCTGGGGTTATAGCTATATATATAGATAATAAGCCCCTCCCAAAAGGCGAGGGTAGGTAGGGCGAGTTACGGCGTACAATGGGTTGGGTTGGGTTGATTTTTCACGTTTTCAACCCAACCCGGCTTTGGGTTGGGTTCGGATTGGGTTCGGGTTGGGTTGGGTTCGGGTTATTCGGGTTTTGGGTTGGATTTTCATTGGGTTACCCAGTAGCAAAAAGTGGGGTTTTGATAGAGGATAATTTTGATTATTTCAATAGATAGTTTTGATGGCTAGGATAGTTTTGATAGCCAGCTCAGCTTTGATAACCAGCTCAGCTTTGATAGCCAGGACAGCTTTGATGCAGGACAGCTTTGATACAGAACAGCTTTGATAGCTAGCTTGGCTTTGATGGCCAGGATAGCTTTAATAGCTAATAACTTTAATAGTTTTAATAGTTCTGATAGCTTTGATAGCTTTGATAGTTTTAATAGCTTTGATATTTTTGATACTTTTGATAGTTTTAATAGAAGGTAATACTTGTTATAATAATTATTATAAAATATATTATTATTAATAATATTATTGGGTTAACCCAACCTGAACTCAATTCGAACCCAATTCAAAACTAATTATTTTCGGATGCGTAAAGCTTAACCCGAATCTATTATACGCTCTCAAGCGAGTATAAAGTATATAAATATAAATAAGAAATATAAAATAAATAAATCTATTTAAAAGAAAATATTATTTAAATAATTTTTATCTCCTATTAAGCTTTCTATCGATTTTAATTTCGGCTTATATATTAACTATTAATTAAACTAAGTTAATTAGTATATTATTATTTTTATTTTATTTTTATTTTTTCTACACTTGATTTAATACTTTATACAAATATATACGAGCTTTTAATATATATTTTCTAGCCCGTAGAAGCTTCTTATAGGGAGCGCTTATAGTATATATAGAAACCGCTATCTTCTTTCTTTAGATAATTAATATACTTAAACTTTCTTTATCGGATAAGATTATTAAAGTAGAACTAAATATTCTTAATCCTTTTTATCTCTCGCTAAAGCTTCGACCCCTTCGAATTATATAAGCTCTTTGATAGTTTAGATTATATATATTACGTCTGTTGTATATTCTCTTATTTTTAATAATATTCTTAAATTTATAATATTAATAATTTTCTTTAAAATTTTCTTTTAAGCTATTTATTAGAGATATATTAATAAAATATACTGTATAATTATTATACCTTCGTTATATAAGCAGTCCGTAATTGTAATATTAAATATTTATTATTTATATAGGAATTCTCTAAAGCCTATTTTCTTAATTTTTAACTATATTAGTAAAGCGCTATAGGGCTTTAGATAGCCCTTATATAAGGCTAAGTACTTATAAGAGACTTTCGAAATAATAATAAAAAGATATTTCTTTTTTTTATCTTTTTTTTATTTATTTTACTATTTTTATTTATATTTCTTTTATATTAATATTATTTTAATTATAATTTTACTTTATATAGACTCTGTAAAGGTATTGTTATAAATACGCTTTGCCGCTTTATTCGTTATTTTATTCTCTAAGGTTTTTATATAATTAAATATTTAAATAAACTTTAAAGTAATATTTTATACTTTAATATCTTTGTAAATAGATTATATCCGCTAAAGCCGTATTTAATCCGTTATTAAATATATTTCTTTTATTATTTTTAACGAGGTTTAATTATTTAAATATACTTTATATTTCCGATTTAAGTACGTTTTATATATATAATAAGTATATAATTTTATAATTATTATTATTAGACTTTTTAACTTCTTATAATATATAAATACGATCCCTACGCTATTTAAGCGCTTTATATACTTTTACTTTAAACTTATTAATATAGTTATAATATTTCTATTTCAATTAAATTTATCCGAATAGATTTTCCTATTTAAAGGCGATTCGTTTATATTATATATATACTATATTATTTCCATATTACTGTAAATAATTACCCTTAAGGATTCGATTTACGGGAAGGCTATATATAAAGCAGTTTATATAATTTTTCTAAACTTAAAAAGCTTAATCGTTTAATTTCTTTTCTATATTTTTAATATTTTAATATATTTACCTTTCTTATTTTGTTTTGTTCCGAAATTTTAATAAATATATTTTAGTATTATTATAATTATATTTATTAAACGTTTATTATTTAATTTAATTACCGTTTTTATTATTAATTTATTTATATATAAGTCGATTAATATTATATTTATTTCTATTTTTAAAGCTTTTATTATTATTATTATTTCATATATATTAATTATAATCTTTAAAAATTATTTTTAAATTGCTTTGAGTTTATTTGTTATTCCCTTCTTATATATCTTAATATTTATAGGTATATATTATATAACCGTATTATATATAATTATTAGTTTTAAAATAATAATATATATTTATTTTTCGGCTTTTAATAACGCTCCTTAAATAAATTTATTTAAAGTATTTAAAACTAGGGTTCTCTTTATTAATTTAGCTTAGAATAACTTTATATAAAATTATATTAATTTAGAATCTAACTAAACCTTTAAGACTTTAATATTATTATTTATAATAATTATATCAAAGTATTTTAATATTTATATAAAATAAATTAGCTTATATTTCTTAATTATAAATTAAGAGTTATATTATTGCGTTTATATATTATATATATAATAGATATTCTTTAAGTTTTTATAATTCTTCTTCGTAGAAATATTATATATTAGAATATTTATATTAATTATAAAATTAATAGTATTCGTCTTAAGTTATATATCCTTATAAATATTTAATAAGTCCGTATTATAAAAAAGATATAAAATAAGCGATAATAATAATCTTTATAATATATTTATATTATATTAACGCTCTAATAGTATATATATATTGATTACTAAGCTAGTTCTCTTCGCTTATAAAAAGTCCTTTACTTATATATTAAACGTACTTAGAATATAAAATTTGTATATATTATATATTAACCCTTTATAGAAAATATTATCGAAAACCTTAATAATATTAAAATTTAATAAATTTGTTATCTTTTTCTTTTTCTTATTTTTGTTTATTTATATTATATAAACCTTTTTAGTAATTAAATATAATATTATATTTATAAACCTTTTAATTCTAGCTTTTATTTAAATATTTAATATCTTATTATATATTTTTATTATATATTATATATATTCCGATATTATCGATTTTAATACCTTATTTAAAGTATTTAGTAATATAGTAAGCTTATATATTTTAAGATTTATATAATCTTCTTTTTAAAATTTCCGTATTATAATTATTACCGCTAATTTAAAATAGTCCGGCTATATTCCCTCTTTTATATATTTTTGGAAAAAAGATATAAGTTATAATAATACTTTGTATATAATTAAACAAAGGACTTTATTCAATATTTTATTTAATTCGGAAGCTTTATTCGGAGCTATTTTCCTAATTACTTAGTATATTTTATATTTTATTAGAAGATTACTTTTCTCTATTAGTTCCTTATACTTATATTTAAAAATATTTTCTAAATCGATTTATAAAGGAGGGGGGGAAATATATTTTAAATAAGACTTCTATCTTTTCCTTTACGTTTATTATTAACGCTCCTCCTATATCGTATAAGGAGGGGATAAACTATTTCTATATTATTTTGTCTCTATTTCTAATTAATTTTATTATACGATATAGCTCCGTATTCGATTTATTAGTATTATATATTATAATTCTAAATTTCTTATATTAATATTTCTTTATTATTTTCTTTATTTTATCTTTGGCTTTCTAATATACTTCCTAGCTTTCTTAAGTCTGAATCGTAATATATTTCTTATATAAATAGCGTATGTTTTTTATAATTTTGCTATATTTGTTAAATTAATATATTTTAACTTTTTTAAATAATTTAATTTATAGAATATAAATTTTAATAGCTAACCTGATTATTTCGATAAGTTTTATTATATATTTATTAATTATATATATTTTTAATTATTATTCCTGTAAATATCGCTAATACTACTTTTACGTTTCGTATACTCTTTAAGAGATTATCGGATTAAATATATTATAACGAGTATAAGAGTCCTATTTATATTAAATAGTATAGATTAAAATTCATTATAATTAGATACTTTCCCGAAGTCTATAAGTATTGCGAATATACGCTAGGCTCGATCTACGCTAGGCCTGATCTGGTGGCTCTATCAATACTTTGCTTTCAATACTTCCTATTATAATACTATTTAATAATACTATAGTACCCGGCGTTCGTATTGATACTTAAGCTACCGATTATATATAATCTTCGTACTTCCCTCTTTAGTTTAATATCTCGTTAATAAAGTTATATTATTATTTAGTTTAGGCCCCGCGCTATAAAGCTTTAATATTATATTAAACTTATCTTATTATTATTAATCGGAAGTAGACAATTGAATTCAAAACAAACTACTCGACAGAAATAGTAATATTATAATATTCTAATACTTAACTCTTTATTATTATTAATAAAGTCCTATCCCGACCTCTTTTAAGAAGAAGAAGAAGGAGTAGTAATAACTTCTATAAGCAACTAACTTAAGGGGAAAGATAAATAAATAATTTATAATAATTCTTTATTAGCTCTAATAATCTTAGAAGCAGTTATCAAGAAGCTATTTAATAACGACTAATATATTCCTTTCCATTCCTCTTTTAATATTATTAATTAGAACTCGGAAGATTTTGAAGATATTTAAATTTACAATCAACTCGCCGCCGCTGCTCAATACGATACGAAAATCGTATTTTCTTATTTTAATAAACTCCGTAATAAATATTAATTAGCTTAGAGTTATATTAAGCAGTATTATAATATAGTCGATAATAACGCTTAACTAATAGAATTTAATTAAATTTCGGAATAAAAATAAACCAAATTAGAAAAGATAACTTAAGAACGTATAAAGAGTTTTATAAGAATAAGAACTAAACTCGATAATAACAAAGCAAATATATATTATATAAAGAAGAAGATCTCCGACTTAGAATATCAACTTATTAAAGCTTAGACTCTATAAGGACGTAATCTAGCTAAATACCCTTAAGAAAATAACTTAGACGAAGAAGGCAAAGATAATTCCGAAATTTTATAAGATTTTATATTACCTTTTTTATTATTTTTATTTTCATTTAACTTTTATAATTTAAATCCGTTCGCCAACCTAGCTTTATAATAACAAGGTCGACCTAAGTTAAAGTACTCGAAGCTAAGCTAAGCTTTCCCCGACCCTTTAGCTTTTATAGGCGATAAAACGGTTATTATATAAGAAGATTAGAGGTTAAAGATCGAAGATAAACTTATTATAAATGTTGATTGGTACCCTATACCTCTCGCGTAAATAAGTTACGTTAATAGTCGTATTAAAAATAATACTTTTAAAAGAACGCTTACTCAATATATTAAAATTAGCAAAGACGCTTTCTAGAATACTAACGAAATCTTTTATTTCCTAAATAATATTTATAAAGATTTTAATATAAAATACATTTTTATTTATAAATTCGAATTACTTTAAATAATTTCTAGTTAATCTTTTATAAACTTCCTTTTTATCCTTTTTAAATATATTAATTGTATCGAAATTAGTAAGGCGAGTTAATCTATGCTTTTTAAATATATTAATCGTATCGAAATTAGTAAGGCGAGTTAAATAAGGTTTATAGAAAGCAAGATTATTAAATATTTATAAGATATTTTAGTACTTATTTCTTACGATTCTCTTAAAGAAATAGTAACCTTTTTAAGGAAAGTAGATTAGAAGCAGAAGTCTCTATTCGAAGATAAAGCCGCTATTAAGAACCGCGTAGCTTTAACAACTATTATAAACCCTGCTATCCCTTGACCCCGATTTATATTTAAAAAACTTAATATAATTTTAGTTTTTAATTTTTTTACTAATAAGGTACTTAGAGTCTTAACGAAGCTTACTAAACCAATATACTTCAACTATAACGAAGAAGGGTACTACGTTAGCAGTTGCTCTAGGCCTAAAAAGAAGCAGAACCCCGCTTTTATAATTTACGAAGTAGAAATAGAAAGAGAAGAAGGATCAGCCTTTAGTAATAATAAAAAGAATATTAAATTAAAAAACTTCTAACTTCTATTAGAAATACGATAGAGGTATAATTAGAATTATTAATAATATTTAATAATAAAAAAGATCGATTTATATTAATATCTTTTATATTTACTATAACTATTTCTTTAAATAGTATACGAATATTAATAAGATATTTAATTGATATAGGTTACAATATTATTTCTATTATCGATACTTTATTTACGTATTATATATATAAGACTTTGGATATTACTTCCGTATTCTTAATTAAACCAAAGCCTATCCGAGCTTACGATAATACCCTTATAAAAAAGGCTATTACCGAAGTTATTTACCCTATTCTTATTATAGATAATTATATAGAGAATTCGGCCCCCATACTCCTTATTAACTTAGGCTAATACGTTCTAATCCTAAGTCGCTTATAATTAAAGAAGTACGGTATCCTAATTAATTCTAAAACTAATAAACTAGTTTTCCAACCGGAATATTATAGCTATACCGAGGCTCCTTCGAAGCTATTCCGTATTTAAGCCGAAGGGGCTAAGGACCTAGCTATCTTAGAAAGCGATTTATTTAATATTTAAATACTTCTACCTCTACTTAACGCTCCGAAGATAAAGTCTACTTTGTAGATAAAAATTCTTTCCCATTTTATATTATTATTAGAAATCTTTCTACGGTTAATAGAAATATTTCCTATTACTCCTATATTTCTAAGTAAATTAATAAAAAATTCGAATATAAACTGATCTTTTAATACTCCCTTACTCTAGCTACAAGGAAATTATATATTAAATATTTACCCTATTAAAGTTGCCTTATTTATTATATTAGTATAATAGAAAGATATATAAGTTTTTTCTATTATTATAAGCGAATTGGAAGCTTAAACGAAACATTAACATGTTTAAAAGAATGTTAGTCTTAGCGAATTAAATATCGAGAACAAAATAGACTTAAAAACTTAAGTACCGGAGGAATATTACGATTATTTAAATATTTTTGATAAAAAGGCTATTAAAAAGTTGCTTCTATATCGATTTTATAATTATTGAATCGAGTTAACCTCCGATTAGAGACTTCCTAAAAGTTACCTATACCCTATATTAATTGGGAAGATAGAAAAGATTAAAGAATATTTTATAAAATAACTTTCTAAAAAATTTATTACCCTTGGTTAAGCCTTATATGCTTCTCCGATCTTCTTTGCTGCTAAGAAAGATAGTAGCTTACGGTTCTATATAAATTATCGAAAGTTGAATATTATTATTGAAAGGAACGGCTACCCTATCCCTCTAATTAATAAAACCCTCGTTCGTATTATCGAATATGAATTTATTATTAAGTTCGATATTATCGCTGCTTTTAATAAGCTTAGAATCTACCTAAATAGTAAAGAATTAACTACCTTTACTACCGCTATAAAGGCTTATAAATATCGAGTACTATTATTCGGATTAACCAATAGCTCTGCTTCTTTCTAATATTATATTAATAATATACTGTTTTAGTTCCTAAATAATTTTGTATAAATCTATTTAAATACCATTATCGTCTATAGCAAAACTAAGAAAAAATACGTCGAGTATATACAAAAGGTATTCCAGAAGCTTTACAAAGCTAATTTATAAATCAATATTAAGAAATCCGAATTCTATATTACTTAGATCTAATTCTTAAGTCTAATCGTTTCTATTAATAACCTTTAAATTAACCCGGAGAAGATAGAAGTAATTCGCAATTAAAAATACTTTTATAAATTAAAATAAGTTTAATCGTTTTTAAGGTTTTATAATTTTTATTAACATTTTATTCTTGCTTTCTCTAAGACCGCTAAATCGTTAACGGCTCTAACTAGGAAAGATGTTCTATTTAGCTAGTCTCCTATATATAAGAAGGCTTTCTAAGTATTTAAGATTAAAATTACCGAAGTCTTAATACTTAGATATTTCGACCGAAGTAGAGCTTCCGTCCTTGAGACCGATTCTTTGGATTATATTAACAAAGGAATATTCTTTTAATATAATAACAAAGGCGTATTCTACCCTGTAACCTTCTATAATAAGAATTTATTATTTATAGAATATAATTATAAAATCTTTAATAAGGAACTATTAACTATTATCCGTTATTCAGAATATTAGAAATTTAATCTAGAAGGCACCGAGATCTTTATTAAAATATTTATAAATTATAAGAATTTCGAATACTTTATAACTAATAAAGAATTTATAAAATATTAAATATATTAAGCAGAAAAGCTTTCCGAATTCAACTTTAAGATTTAATATTAAACAGGACTTTAAAATAATAAAGTAAATACTTTAATTCGAATACTTAAATTTCTCCCTGCTAATATCGAAGATAAAAAATTATAATAATAAATATAAACTTTATTACTTTCGGAATAATTATAAATCGCTCTTTTAAATAACAAGTTTAACTCGGATTGCAATAATATAACCTTTATAAAAGACTTTAATAAAGAAGATTATTAATTAATTTTTATATAAACTCTTATAGCTAACAAAGTAAATACTTATTACTCCGTAGTTAAAAACGTTCTATAGGCTAATAAACCTTTTTATAAAAGCCGTAGCTTAAAGAATAATTTAATTAAAGAAAGAATATTATATTATAAAAATTTCTTATAAATTTTTAAAGATAGTATTCTTCGCCTATTGATTCTTTAAGAAGTTTATAACCTTTTCCCAAACGATTACTTAAGGAATATCCGTATTAAAGATATAATACGCCGCTATTACTTCTAATTTAATATAATAAAAGATATTACTTAATTTATTAGGAATTGCTATTTCTACTAATAATATAAAATAGACCGGGATAAGTATTATAAGTTACTATACCCCCTCTTAATCCAAAGCTACCGATAGCAAGCTCTTTCTATAGGATTTATTATAAATTTGCTAAACTCTACTAGGAAGAATATTATCTTTATTGTTATAAATTGATTAATAAAGGAGTATTATTATATTCTATATAATACTACTAATAAGTATAGGATGAGTTATGAGTTATGAGTTATAATATTCCTATTTGGATATTTATACTAGTTGTCTAGCTAAGCTTGGAATCATAGTTGTTGGAAAGGGAAACTTTGGTTATACCTGGTTAAATACCCTTCTATTTTCCTTATTTCTTATTTTTATTTCGGTTCCTTATACTATATTGCGTTCTGCTTTCATTAGTTAATCTTTTCTTTTGCTCCTCCTGCGAATTGTTTCCGCTTTATTTATTTATATTTCCTTTTTTAATAAAGTTATTCTTGTATCAATAAGAACTATTTTAATAAACTATATCGAATTATTTATTATATTATAGTTTTAAGGCCTGTTTTTGTTATTAAGATAATCCGAAGATTATTCGAATTTACTTCTTAAAATAGCCTTTCTCTCCTATTATATTCTAAGCAGTAGAGTAGTATATATTTAATATTTTAATACCTTTATTTATATATATATAATATTATCTTTACCCTTAGAATATATTTCTTATATAAGAACTCCGTTAATTTAATCTTTTCTGTATATATTTGGATCGCGATAATACTTTCCGCCTTTTTAAGCTGCTTATATAATAGGCTTCTTCCTAATAAATTATTATAAATAAATAATTGTTAATTATAAAATTAATTTTAATTTTCTATAAATTTAATTTATTCTTTTTTTATTTATCTTTTAGTTAGATTTGGATCCGAAGCGGTAATAATAATATCTATATTAAAACTCCTAGTAAAGCTGACTCTGATAGGATTCCTCTCCCTTATTTTAACTTTTCTTAGGCTGGTATCTTTCCTTCGGTTTTCTTAAGGCCCTTTTGCTTTAACAATTTTCGTCTAATTCTCCTAATACCTATTTTAATAATCTTATAAATTCTTTGCTTTGCTAAAGCCGTCAGAATTAGTTTATCTAAATAAAAGCGAATTAATAATATTTCCGCTTCTGTTTGGAGAATTTGAGTATTGGTTGCTTTGAAAACCTTAATAATTATATAAAAGTATTTATTTTGGATAAGTTTTAGCTTCTTATCGTAAGATTTTTTGTTTTCTGCTATTCTTTATAGACTATATTAAATTAGGGCCGTATATATTAATACTGGCTGGACTATTATATTATAAATTTGTCTTGTTTCACCTAAGATAGCGCTTTAGGTCGAGGCTATTATCGTTGATAATCCTTGTATTTACGAATTTGACTTCGAAATCATCTTTTGGATATAAGATCCCTATTTTAGTTTACTATTAATTTGTAGACTTAGGATCCTTAAGTCCTTCTTTAATTATATTATATTCGAATTGATATTTATAGCTATTACTAGGTTAAACTATTTCGGATATTATATTAAATAAATAAGCTCGTATTTCGCTAGCGCAAATAATATATTATATATTTTGGCTTATTTTAAATATATTTTATACGCTTTTTCTAATATTTTACAATTGATTTCCGTATTATTATTATATATTAAAAGATAAATATCGTTTATAAACCTCTTTACCTGAATAAAGAGTCTTAGATTAACGTAATCCTCAATTAATAGTACGTTAAAGAAGAGAAACAAAATTAGTAAGATAAGTAATCCTTAGGGAATTCCTGTTTCTACGTCTCTAATTCTGTTTGTTTTTTGGTTAAGGGTAATTACTATTATTTTGTTAATAAAGAAGCTTTAAATCTATAATATTAGTTCCGCTAGGACCCTTTTGATCTTTAGGTTGTATAAGAATCTTTTATAAATTATATTATTAAAAGCTTTTATTATATTTAGGGATAGAAGACTTACTACTTTGTTTCTCTTATAATTTTATATTATATAAACGAATTCTGTTAGTATTTATAATATTATTTTTATAAATTTTTTCTTCCTAGCCTTTATTTACTTTATTAGCAGTATTCTGTTAACTTTAGCAAATTCGCTTAATTTATTTGCAATTATTGATTTAAGGGCTTTTTTTAATATATTTAGAAGCGTAATTGGCTTATATACTTTAAGGTTAAAGTAGTTTGGTTTATTTGGCTTCCGGAGAATAATTATATTTGCTTATTTAAAGTTTTTCGAGTAATATTTAGTTCGGAAATATATATTAAAAAGGTATTATAAATTAAATATTAATCCTTTATTTATTATTCGGAGAAATCTATTAAGGATTCCGTTTAGACTAGAGGCTTTATCTTGGCTTAATTTATAAATTACTTTGCTAATCTTGTCTCTTATAATTTTATTATTAAATATTAATAATTTTGAGTATTATATATTCTTAATCTCCTATATATTAATTTATAATAGCAGGGGGAAAAATTGGTTCTGGATAATTTTAATCTTCTTATTATAAGTCGTCGCCGGGCCTTAAGGGCTTATTATAGTTGGAAATTATAAAAGCTTCTTAGGCAGATTCTTTCATTCCTTACCTTATTTAATAAGTTTCTATACCCCTATTAGCGAGTTTACTATATTGTAGATTATATTTCAATAATAAAGAGTTTTGGCTTTCTATATTATTTTCCCTTTATCGATAGCTATTTTCTTCCAATTTTCATAGGTAATTTAATTATTATTCCGATTGAGATTCTTTTTAGCTTCCTTTATAAATCAGATAGCCTTTATATAGTTTTTATTCCAAAAAGTATATATTTTAGTTGATAGTTTGCTCTATAATATACTTTAGTCTATTATATAATCTATTTCCTTTAAAAGGATATTAGTATATTTATTAATTTATTATTTTGATTCCAATAAGTTCAAAGGTATTTTTAAGCCTATTTTTGTTATTAAATAATATATATTTTCCGGATCTGCTATTTTCCAAATTCGTTATTTTATTATTAGAGCTTTTATTGATAAAAGGTTTATTTCTGTTATAATTGAAAGATAACCTGATTCTAATTATAAGTCTTTCTAAACCTAATATTTCTTTATTACGTTTTTTAAATTAGCGGTTATAAAGATTAAATCGATTATATTCTAATAGCTTCTAGTATTCTATATTATTATATTTTAAAGTAATGTTATTTCTAAGCCTTGTAGTTTAGTTGTTATAAGAAGTATATCCGTTATTATATAATATATTATCCGTCCTAAGTTATTCCAAATAGGATAATATAAATTAAAGTCCTTTAATAAAATATATTCTCCTAGCTTATCAAGTTGCTCAACTATAACTAGGATTTTTAATAGGTTATCCGTCAATATATAACTAATTAGTAATAAATTATATATATTATAAATCTAAATTATTTTCCCCTTTATAGAATTAAATTATATAAAACAAATAATTCGCGTTGGGAACTTTATTATCTATTTGCTTATATTAAATGTTTTATTAATATAAAGGTATATTCTAATCTCTAACCCTAGTTAGTATATTAAATAGAAACTATTATTACTTAGGTTATATATTGACCTAGAGGCTGGATTTTGTTATAATTTTTAAATTATTAATATATCAAATTCCTTAATTTCTTCCTCTTTAAGGAAGGGGTTTATTACCAAGTTGAGTTCCTTTCTAATATTATATTATAATATTCGTAATATATAGTATTATTCTATTATAATTCTACCTCCGGAGCTTCTTGTAGTTTAGTATTTATCCTTATACTTAAGAACAGGAAGGGCTTAGGGGGTAATATAATAGCCTTAGTAAAAGAGCTGATATCAATTCCTAGTTGATTTGCTTCCCTTACCAAAAGTTTGGTACTATTAGATGGACAGTCTATTTATAGTTATGGATTGTTGCTATCTGTATGGCAGTTGACGTACCAATCCTGCTGAACTATTAATCAACTGATTAAATTAATTATTCAACAGCTAAGTATATAGCTAGTTAGATTAGGTAAAAGACTAGTTGACAAAGCAATCATAAACTATATAATCGATAGTATATCGCTAGTTTAATATGCTTCTCTGAACAGTCCTCCTAAATGGCTTCCCCTAAACGGCTCCCCTTAAACGGCTCCCCCTAAACAATTCCCTTTAAACGGCTCCCCCTAAACGGCTCCTGTATCTATTTTTAATAACTCTCCCCCAAACAGCCTCCCGCTAAACGATTATAAGGTAATTGCAAAAACAAAAATTCTCCGTCGCAAGATTCGGGGATCTATTTAAAGAGAACCGTTTAAAAGGAGCTGTTTAAAGAATTATTTAAGGAAAGCTATTTAGGGGAAGCTGTTTAAGGAGAGCTATTTAGAGAGAACCGTTTAAAAAGAATTATTTAGGGAACTATTTAAAGGGAGCAAAAGCGGCTTTAGGTAAATAGTTATTCAATATACTACTGCAGGTAATTGGGTCGTTAACTAAGTAATTAATTAACTATTTATATTAATATATTAAATAGCCAATTATTAGTTGGATTAACAATCCAATATCAGTTGGCTGGCCAATCAATTAAATTGGTACGTCAATTGCCATATCCGGAATAAGTTCTAACGCCCTCTTCTTATTCGTATTTTGGATAATAGTAAAGCCATTTTCTTTATCCGTTGGTTTCTCTATTCGATTTCCTATAGGGAGCTTGGTATTCTAAGAAGACCGTTTTTGTTAAGCTTTTTAAGTCTTTTGGCGTCTTATTAAGTATTTATTCGACCAAGCTAGATAACTTGTTTTCTTGTATATTATATAACTTTCTTTTTTATTAAATTTTGAATAATTTTTCGTATAATAGTTTCCTATTTATTTTTTATATTTAATAGGGTTATTATAATTTATTGTTATATAATTATATTCTTAATATTTGAAGTATTATATTAAGTCTTTTTCCTTATTATATTTTATATATAATTTTAACTAGCCTTCTTTTAATAAACTTTCCTTTAGAATCTAATTATTTATCTCTAAAATTACTATTTCTATTAATAATAATAAGTACCTTTTTAATACCCCTAAGGTCTTCTCTTTTATAACCTATTTAGGCTAGGATACTTTTCTTATCTTTAATTTTAGATAAAGATTTAGTTATTCTTAACGATCTCCCTGATCGCCGCCTCCTAATTAATAATATTTGTCGTTATAATATATATTCTATATATTAAGAGCAGGAACGATTATCTGAATACTTTTGTCAAGTCTGCTAGGCTTTTCAATCAAGTTTCCTCCTTTTCTAAGGCCTCGTGGGCCTCTACTAAAGCTACTGATATATAAATAGCTATTCGCTTATAAAACTTGTTACTATTTCTCGTTGTTCTTTGTTTTCGATCCTTATCGCTAGAGCTTTAAATTTCCTATTCTCTTGGCTGCGTATTGCCGCTAATATAGTTTCTGCCTTTATAATTAATACGTTTCTAGAGTTTGATCCGGCGATTGATATTTATATAATAGTTCCTAAGATTAATTTATTTAATAGACTTAATCTAATATATCTTTGCGATTATTAAAGTTATTTTTCTAATTGCCTTTTTTCCCTATTAACCTTTATAATATATTCAAATATATAAGCTATATTGCTCTATATTAATATCTATATAGCTTCTATAATATCCTTATAGGGGATTGTTTGTATAGCTCTAGCTATCTTAACAGTTAGTTTCTCCTATAAAGGAGCTTCGGTACTATTATCGCCTTTTTTGTTGCCCTCCTCGTTAGGCTCTGGGCATATTTCTCTATGCGTTTCTTTGCGTATTCCAGCTATTTCGACTGCATTATCGTTGCTTGCATTACGGTTGGCGGTTTGCAAAATGGGCCTTCCCCTACTACCAATTCCATACCAAAATCTAAAGTCGGCTTGGCAGCCAGCGTATCAGTACGCATAAATTAATATTCCGCATATCGGACTTCCCTAGCCCTATTTATATATAAATTTTGTATATAAATCTATAATAATCAATCCAATATATTTATTATCGCATTATATTTACTGACTTCTTTTATTATTATTAATATTAAGTTATACTTTTTAAATAACTTCCTAAACAACCTCCCAAATAACTTCTTATACGACCTGTAAAGTAACCTCTAAAGTAGGCCCCTTAAGGAAACAGTTAATAGGCCTTTTATTAGAAAAATTTATTATTGTAAAAAGGCTATTAAGTTCTTAAGAAAAAATGATTTAATATAATAAAAGAAATATAAGAAAAGGAAAATATATTACTTTTAATATAATAATTTAATAAATAGCTTTATCTTTTAAATCTTAAACCTTTTAATCGTTAGGAAATAATCCGTTTATTATTATATAATTAAAACAAAATACCTACGCCTTTTATATTATTATTTACTTTATTATATAATATTTTAAGTTAATATTTAAGATTTTATTCTTTAAGCAAAACTCTAAGCCGAATATATTTATATTTTATTACTTTTAAAAAGGATTTTAGCCTTATTATAAGAAATAATATAAAAAATATAAATATAAATATATAAATTATATTATTTATATTCCTTTTTAACAATATAATTAAATATATAAAATTATTATTAAATTATTAAAGGCTTAATAAATAAGAAACCTTCTTTAAACCCTTATATTAAAGTATTTTGCTAAAGGGGCTTTGATATATATAAAGGAAATAAATAATAATAATTATATAAACGAAATATTATATAAAAGTTAAATAAACTTTTTAGAGATTTAAATTCTTAATTTATAATAATTAAATTATATAATCCCTTTTAAAAAAATATTGTTATTATCTTTTAAAATATTATTAACTTCTTAATTAGCTTTTTAATTAACTTTTTAACTTATATTAACCTTTCGATTTTTATTTTTCGCAAATTTACCCTTTCCTTTTTATAATAATAATATTAAAGTAGATAAGGAAGAGCCAGAGCCAATATTATATAAAATTTATATTAAAATTATTTAAAAGGATAATAAAAACTTTATTTATTAAAATAAAGAATTAAAAGAATTTTTTATTAAAAATAACGACTTTATTATAACTTCAATTATCTTTTATAATATATATAAATATAAAACTATATAATAGGCTCGAAAACATAATTATAAATATTATTAAATAAGAGTTAATATTACTTTATTTTATAATAAATAAGTTATTAAAAATAGAATAATATATAATATTTCTATATTAATAGGTTAATAAGTAATTAAAAATAAACTTAAATTATAAAAGGAAGTTAAAAAGAAAGATTTAAAAATAAATATAATATATAAATTCAAATAATTAAGCTAAAGGTAAATAATTAAAATTAATAGAATATAAAATAAAATAATTAAGGAAAATAGATCTTTTACAATAAATTTTATATTAATTAAATATAATAAAGTTATATAAAATAACTTTTAAATATAATACTTAAAAGTATTTAGCTTATATTTAATATATAAAAAAGTTAATTATAATAATAATAATCGATATTATTATAATAATAAAGGCTATTATTTATTTATATAAATAGGCGATATTAAATTATAAATAATAGTAATATTTTAATTAGATTTTAATCTTATTAAGAATAAGCCTCTTTTAAGTATTTTAGAGAATATTAGGAAATATTATAAAAAGGCAAAATAATAAGAAGCTAATAATCAGAAAATAATAAATAAGGCCTTTTTAATAAGCAATATATTTAGAACTATAATAATAATTTAAGTCTTTATATAAAATATTCTTATATAAAATATTATATTTAATATTTTAATAGAATATATAATTATTTTAATACTTAAAACTATCTTATATAATATAAAAGAAAAAAGAAAAAAGAAAAAAGAGGAAAATTATTATATACTTTATTCCCTCTCCTTTATTTAAATTAAATAATAATATTCTTCTTAATAACCTTATCCTTCTTGCATAATATTTTTTAAAATATATTTAATAATTTATTACCGAAAAACTAAAATAGTAAAAAAATAAATATAAAGCAATATTTAATAAATTAAATAAAGAATATTTTATATTATAATATATTCAAAAATATAAAAGCAAAGAGAATATTATATAATAAGAAAAAAATTATTAAATTAAATAAAATATATAATATTAAATAATTAAGAACGTTAATTAATAAGAAAGAATAAAAATTAAATATATTAATTTTATATATCAATTTTCCTTTATTTATTATTATAATACTTATTTTAAAGAGGAAGGCGGTAATAGCAATAATAATAACAATAATAAGAGAGCTTCTACTCCTTTGCCTAATTAACAAAGTATATTTGCTATATAAGGTAAAATAAATAATAATAATATTAAAAATAAAAATAAAAATATATATTTAAATAATTTAAATAAATTTTGAATTATTTTAATATATTTAAATTTTTAAATAATTAAAATTTAAATATAAATAATTTAAATATATAAAAGAAATAGACTTAATTAAATATATAAAAATATTAAAATAAATATTTTCTTTATAATAAAATCTTATGAATATATTTAAGGATTCTTTTTTAAAATTAATTAATTTATACTTTTAATAATAAGAATAAAATCTTAATAAGATTAAAATTAAATAAATATAATAATAAATATTTTAAATATATTCCTTTATTATTATATATCTCTTTTAATTTTATATAATAATAAATTTTAACGTTATTTAAAATAACGACAGAGCAAAGCTTTAAGAAAGGATTATATAATAAAAAGAATTAATTTTCAATAAAAGTTAGGAAAATAGTTATAATAAAGGAGTTATAGCGGATTTCGAAGGTAATATAACCCTTAATAATATATATAAATAATATACTTTATTTTTTATATCTTTTTAATTATTATATTAATAATAATATAATTTTAATTAATATTTAAACTTATTTCTTATTAATTAATATTAATAAGATTAAATAATAATTCCCTTTTTAAATAAATTGTATATTTATAACTTATACTTTTATTAAAGAATATTATTTACTTAATATTTATTTAATAAAGCTTATATATTATTTAATAGTTTTATAATTCTTTAAAAACTTAAATTATATAATATTTAAGTTTCTTCTTAAATTAATTTATTCTTTATAAAACTTTTTATATAATATTCTTATTAACTTCTAAATTATAATTATTATATAAGAATTAAGTTATCTTATTTAAATAAGCTTAAGAATAGTCTTCGAGGTATATAAATAATATATTATAATATAACTTATTAAGTTTAAAATCCCGTTTCCTCTTATCCTTTTTAATATATACTTTATAATACGATAGCCGATATAATATTCTATTATAATATATTTATTTAGTTAACTTAATTAGAGTTCGTATTTAATATCCTTTTTAATTAAGGCCGTAACTAAGGGGGATACAACGATAATAAAAAGGGTAAAAAACGGATTAAAAGATAAATATTTAATAATAAATATATTTCGATTGCTATATATATTATTTATATATAAATAAGGCCAGGGAGGTCCGATATACAAAATATCGATTTATATATACTAATATGCTGGTTGCTAAGCTGACTTTAGATTTTGGTATAGAATTAATAATAAGGGAAAGCCTATTTCGCGAACCGCCAACCGTAATACATGCAACGATACCATCTCCACCCCTATCGGCATTTACCATTACCACTTCTGGTGACTTGCTTGCACCAGATATTCTTCTCTTCTTGTTCGCCTGATTCCATATAATATCATTTTCCAGTAAAGATAATAATATTAGAAAACTCAAAAGGCATTATAATTAAAGTTAATAAAACATGAAATAAAGTAATTAAAGAAAATAAGTCTTTTATAATAAATATTATATTATTTGAAATATAAAATAACCTTCAAATATAATATTGGAAAATATTTAATTTATATTTAGTATATAAAAAAGTTAATTATAATAATAATAAAAGTTATTATTTATTTATATAAATAAGTAATATTAAATTATAAATAATAATAATATTTTAATTAAATTTCAGTTTTATTAAAATAAGCTTTTTTTAAAAATTTTAAAAGATATTAAGAAATATTATAAAAAGGTAAAATAATAAAAGGTTAATAATTAGAAAATAATAAATAAATTCTTTAATAAATAATATATTTAAGGCTATAATAATAATTTAAGCTTTTATATAAAATATTTTTATATAATATTTTATATTTAATATTTTAATAAAATAAATAATTATT